>Ga0172378_10000045_pt1 | contig 83665 bp, 86 predicted proteins | sample GrowelOW332metaG_FD_119755 | JGI IMG/M metagenome (GOLD analysis project Ga0172378, IMG submission 119755) | Groundwater microbial communities from an aquifer near a municipal landfill in Southern Ontario, Canada - Pumphouse #3_1 metaG | ecosystem: Environmental > Aquatic > Deep subsurface >... | reverse complement strand
TCCGATAAAATAATTATTGGAAATGTTGACTTACTTAAAATACTCACCGAGAATTTTGTATTTTCGGAACAAAAACAATGGAGCTTAAAAAATGACCAAATTGAACTTCAAACAGCTTGATAAATACTTTAGAGAGAATAATTTTCCTATTATAGAGAATGATACTCGAGGAATTCGGTTTTTAAAACTCCGTAGTATGTCTCGTAAAAACACTATGGAAGAGTTTGCCAGTTTACACAATATTGATTTAACAAATACTAAACCAAAAGACTACTTCAGTTTTCTTTTTGAATTAGAGTACATAAGTGATGAGGATATAAACAACATTAAATACAATAGCAGAGATTATTAAATAAGGTGTAGGATAAAGAATTTCAAGAAATATAATCAATAGTTAATTAATGTAATTTGTATTTGTAGTAAATGTAACATTGTTATATTTGCAACATTGTTGCATTACATGTATTAATTATGATCACAGCTGAAGAAATACTTAGAAAACAGGACTTGAGAAGTACTGCTTGCAGGAAGTTTATAATCAATGGTTTACTTAAGAGCGACAGGGCTATGTCGGAGAATGAACTGAAGGGTAACTTTCACGAATTGTTTGACAGGGTTACTTTCTACCGTTCTTTAATAACGCTGGAGGATAGCGGAATAATTCACAAGATTGTGCTTAATGACAACTCTGTAAAGTATGCTCTGAATAGTCATCATCACAACGAAAATAATCTGCACTCACATTTTCACTGCGAGGAGTGTGATGAGGTTTTGTGTCTTGAAGGTAAGACTCGGTTTGAGGCAGAATTGCCGGATGATTTTGTCACTCATGGTGTGTTTGTGGTGATAGAGGGGATTTGCGCCGATTGTATTAATCATACTCAATCAATTTAATGAGGTTATTTTTTACAATACTGTCTTATGTTTTCAGTATAAATATTGTTTTCTCTCAGGTTGTCAATTTTCCAAATAGGTTTTCGATAAGCGGATTTGTGCATGATGCTGAAAACAGGATTTATCTGGCTGCTTCAACTGTTTCGTTGCAACCGGGCAACCGGCACATACAGGCTGACAGCGAAGGGTTTTTTAAATTTGAGGATGTTGATGCGGGAAATTATATACTTACAGTTCAGTTTATCGGGTATGAAGAATTAACACTTCCTATTGTACTTTCGAAAGACACGCTGATACATTTACATTTATACCCGTCACCTCTGGTTCTCTCAGAAATTACGATAAAAGGAGAAAACATAAGATTGGGTGAAAAACTCTCTGCTTTACCGGTTGAGATGATTAGCCGGGATTACCTGATGCAAAACAACTCCACCAATTTTGTGCAGACGCTGGCTTCAATTGCCGGAATTTCTTCAATGGATATTGGCGCTGGTTTTTCGAAGCCTGTGATACGAGGTCTGGGATTCAACCGTGTTGCAGTAGTAGATAAGGGAGTAGTGCAGCAAAATCAGCAGTGGGGTGCAGATCATGGTCTCGAAATTGATCAGTATGATATTGATAATGTGCAGATTCATAAAGGACCTATGTCTCTGTTTTACGGCTCTGACGCTATTGGCGGGGTAATTGAGATCATGCCTCCTAATGTGCCTGACAATGATATGTTTTGGGGTGATATTACTTTGATTGGAAAGAGCAACAATAACTTGATGGGAACATCTGCAAGCGCGAGCAGGAAAAAAGGGAATATGTTTTTCAAGGGTCGGGCTACGGTTCAGAGTTATGCCGATTATCGCATTCCAACTGATACTATCGATTATCTGACATGGAGGATGCCTGTTCATGACAGACGTATGAAGAATACAGCCGGAAGGGAATATAATCTTTCACTCTCTTCAAATTATGACAATGACAGGTTCAGCAGCTGGTTGCACTTCTCTGATATTAATACGAAAAACGGCTTCTATCCCGGCGCACATGGTATTCCTGCACTTGACAGGCTGGAGCATGACGGTTATCATCGCAATATTGAGATGCCTTACTCCACATCTAATCATCTGAAAGTGATTTCAAACAGTGAGTGGAAGTTAGGTATTTATGACAAGATTAATTTTGATTTGGGATATCAGAATAATCACAGAGAAGAACTGTCTCAATTCCATACGCATTACAGTAATCAGCTGCCACCGGTTTCAGATCCTGACAGGGAACTACAATTCATTCTTAACACTTACTCTGCAGGCTTGAAGTATTCGCAGGATGGGGAAAAGAGATGGTCGAAAGTATATGGCTTGTCTGCTGAATATCAGCATAACAGGGTAGGAGGGTACTCCTTTTTACTTCCCGGTTTTGACAGATTATCTGTCGGCGCATTCTGGCTGAACATTATCAGGCTAAACAATAATTTAACACTTACAGGAGGTGCGAGATATGATATTGGCAGACTCAATGTTGATGGTTTTCACGACTCAATCCTTCAAGAGTATTTGTTAATGCAGGGGTACAGTGATTCTGAGGCTGATATTTATGCACAAAGGGCAACTGACATCAACAGGAATTTTAATGACTTATCAGCTGCAGTTGGGATAAACCTTAAAATAAATGCAGATCATTCATTGAAGCTGAATATAGGCAATAGTTTCAGGTATCCAGGCGCTAATGAGTTGTCTTCTAATGGTGTGCATCACGGAGCTTTTCGTCACGAGATGGGAAACGCCGGGCTGAAGTCAGAAAAAGGTTATCAACTGGATGTTGATTATCAGTATGATGGAAGTAAGCTATCTGTAACCCTTAACCCATTTATTACTTTATTCTCTAACTATATTTATCTGGAGCCCTCAGGTGAGTGGTCGGTTTTGCCCCACGCAGGACAGATTTACAGGTACAATCAATCAGAAGCATTAATGTCTGGCGGTGAGCTTATTGTTGAGTATGATTTTGATGATAGATGGTCAGCTTCATCTGATCTTGAATATTTGTATAGTATAAACCTGTCAGACAATTATCCTTTACCCTTTTCGCCTCCTGCGGCTGTGACAACTGATTTAATGTATTCAGACCTAGGCAGTGGGGTGATAACACAATATTCCCTCGCTTTAGAAAATCGTTGGGTGATGGATCAGAAAAGGGTTTCGAGAAATGAAGAAATGACACCGGGAGCTAATTTGTGGAATTTGACGGCTCATGCACACTGGAATATTAACGGGAAAAGGTTTCTGACACAGTTGAGAGCAGATAATATTTTTAACACATCATATCTGAATCATTTGAGTTTTTACAGAAAATTGAATGCTCCGGAACCGGGGCGTAATATTCAGCTGATTGTTAAGGTGATGTTTTAAAATGATTGAAGTTTTTAAAAGATTATTTTCATTCGATTTAGAAATATGAGAATTTATTTGAACAAAGTTTTTAGATATAATGTATTTAATTGAGATATAATAAATTATGAAGAAATCACAGTTTTCAGTAGTTACTTTTTTAATTATTGCATTGGGCTTATCATTAGTATTTGTGGGATGCGATAAAGTTGAAGTGGATAATCAGAAGCCTCTGATTCGTTTGATTGAACCTGCAGATGATGAGGTTGTTATGCCGGGTGAAGTGCTGCATCTTAAGATGGAGTTGTCGGATAATGTGGCGCTTGCTTCTTATAAGGTGAATATTCACGGGGCTTTTGACGGACACTCACATAATTCTGGCACACGTTCTGCAACAGATAGTATAGCATTTGAGAGAACATGGCTGGAGACTGATTTTATTGCACTTGGCGAGACTCCTATTGTGGGTAAACAGCAGGTTACAGTGGAGCATCAGCATATTAAGATACCTGCTACTATCAGCAGAACTGTAAACGGGGTTGCAGAAGAAATGCCCCTGAAGGAGGGGCATTACCATTTTATAGTTTATTGTACTGATGAATCGGGACAGGAGTCTTATGTTGCTAAAGAGATTTTTATCTCTTATAGTGCTGATGGGCACAGTCATTAGTGAAATTTATGATTAGCGAATGCCGTGCATCAGTTTGTTGAGTTTGGGTGATATAATGACAACAAATATTCCTACTCCAACAGCAATTAATCCGAATACTGTATATACATCAATATAACGAGCAAGTGACTCTGCAGCAGAGGGTAGGGCTACTGAAGCATCTCCTGTTAGTTTTGCCAGCTGTCCCGCCAGAAAGTTGGAGCCTGAGAAAGATAGATACCATGCTCCCATAAGTGTTGCTGACATTCGCTCAGGTGCAAGCTTGGTTACCATAGACAAGCCAATTGGTGAGATAAATAGTTCTCCCACTGTGTGAAAGAAATATATTCCAATAATTATCCAGAGTGGCACAAGGTAAGCTTCGTTGTGAACGAATTTACCAAAGTATGTGATTAAGTATCCAATTCCAAGAAGTATCATTCCATACCCAAATTTTGCAGGTATATTGGGGTTCATATTCTTTTCGGAAAGTTTTGTCCAAAGCACCGAGAAGAGCGATCCCATCAATATTATAAAGAAAGGATTGAAGAACTGTGTCTGACCTGCCGTCATCTCGAATAGTCCGAATACATTTCTGTCAACGATTCTGTCAGCAAAGAGTGTCAGTGAAGAACCTGCCTGTTCAAAAAGAGCCCAGAAAAGGATATTGAACAGACAGAGTATAATGAAAATTATCATTCTGTCTCTTAAAATGTTCCCTCCTTTAATGCCTTCTTTGATCAGTAAGTAGCCTACATACATGAATGTGAACAGCAGCAGGATGCCTATTACACTGTTATAAATGATAAGGAAATACAACAGAGGGATTGCTAAAAAAGAAAGGATGACGGTTACCTGTAATTGAGTAAATGGTCCGAATACTTTAGAATGAAGCTTTTCGGGGTTTGGCGGATTACTTACATGTTTGAAGTATTTGCTTCCCGCCCAGAAGATGAGAAGTCCACAAAGCATCCCGATTCCTGCAAGTCCGAATCCGTATTTGAAACCAAATCTTTCGCCCACCCACACCACTATCAGCGTAGCCAGCAGTGAACCTAAATTAACACCTATATAGAAAATGGTGAATCCGGAGTCGCGTCTCGGGTCATCGGGTTTATAGAGCTTACCGACAAGGGTTGATATGTTTGCCTTAAAATAACCGTTGCCTACAATTATAGCACCCATACCTATATATAACCATGTTTCGCTGTCACCCAGAATCAGAAACTCTCCTATGGCCATTAATATGGCTCCGAGCATAATTGCAATGCGATTACCCAGTATATTGTCAGCTATTTTGCCACCTATAACAGGGGCCATATACACAAGTGCAGTGTATGCTCCATAGATTGCGAATGCGTGGGCATCTCCCTGCAAAAAAGATTTTGTAAGATACAGCACTAATAGTCCCCGCATTCCGTAGTAACAAAATCTCTCCCACATTTCTGTGAAGAAAAGTATTGTCAACCCGCGCGGATGCCCGAATAATTGTTTATTATCGTAGGATATCATGTTTTCGGTCTTATTGAGGCTGATTTGTCATATAAAACGTGAGTGTGCCACCATTCATAATATCTTCATAAGTGATGAATTTTACGGAGTAGGGTGATCCGTTCAGTTCGATTCTCTCTACATACATATTTTCTTCTGAGAGATTGACAGCTTCGGTAGTAAAGGTTTTACCATTTTCGAGGTTTATAGTACTCTTTGGAATTTGTGGAGCACCAAACACAAACTCGCCGCTTACAGGGTTCATCGGATAAAATCCCATTGCAGAGAACATGTACCAGGCGGACATCTGACCGCAATCGTCATTACCAATTAGTCCGTCAGGTTTGTTTTGGTAGTAATCCCTGCAGATTTGTCGAACCAAGCGCTGTGTGTCCCATGGTCTGTCAAGATACATATAGATATAAGCTATATGGTGACTTGGTTCGTTTCCATGAGCATACTGGCCAATGAGTCCTGTAACGTCAGAAAGAGTGCCAGTGCTCTCTTGCTCTGTTGTAAACAGATAATCGAGGGTCTTTCCTGCTTCTTCCTTACCGCCCATAAGATCAATAAGTCCAGGTATATCCTGCATCACATGCCATGTATATTGTAGTGCATTACCTTCGGTGTAGTGTCCGCCAATGTTTGAATCAGCATGAGCCAGTTGGTATGGATCGAAAGGGGTCAGCCATTCGCCTTTTGAGTTTTTTGGCCTCATGCTTTGAGTACTTTTGTCGTAATGGTTTTTATAATTTTCTGATCGCTTCATAAAGAACTCATAATCTTCGACTTTACCAAGTTTATTTGCCATAAGCGCAGCACTGTAGTCATCCAGACCGGTTTCGAGAGTGCGTGAGACTGACTCTACACGAAACAGATCATAAGGATAATAACCATATTTGTCATACTCTTCCCATCCTGCATTTTTATGCTTACCTTCAGTAAGCGATTTCTTTATTTCATTAAAAGCTCTTTCAGCATCAAACCCGGTGAACCCTTTGAGATAGGCATCCACAACCATCGGAACAGAGTGATTGCCTACCATTGTAAATGTTTCCTGTCCCATAAGTGCCCATATTGGCAGATGCCCTTGCTGCTCACTAAACTCCAGCATATTGTTTACCAAGTCGTTGATGATTTCAGGACTGAGTATTGTATACATGGGAAAGGCAGCACGGAAGGTGTCCCACTGTGAGAGTGTTGAATAATACTTGCCTGTGGGTGACTGACTGATTTCGCGGTTTGGACCTACATATCGTCCGTCAACATCGGCAATGTTATTTGGCTGTATGTAAAGATGATACAGTGCAGTGTAGAAGCTTGTTTTGTCGTCGTCAGTACCTTCAATAATTACTTTTGACAGATATTTGTTCCATTCGCTTTTGGTTTCCTGATACACTTCATCAAATGTATGTCCTTCACCTTCGGCAGTAAGATTTGCTTTTGCTCCATCAATACTTGTGGTTGACATTGCAACTTTCATATTGAGAACAGAATCATCACCTAAATCGAAATTAAGAATATAACGAGGTGCCTTTTCCCTCGGATCTCTTTGTTCGAGGAGTTCTTTAGAGACCACAGGCTTATCAAATTCAATCACAAAGTAGTAAGTGCGTTCTACCCATTCGGTGCGGCGAGTATATCCTGATATCACATATTCGCTTTCGAAGTTCACCTCATTATCAAGTACATGAGTGAAGATGCGATCTTGATTCCAAACAAGTCCGCTTTGAAAATCAGCCAACAGATTAGCTGTTTTATCAGCATTGTAAGTATATCTGTGAAAAGCAACATGAGGGGATGTGGTTATTTCAACCTTTACATCATTATCAGTAAGTTCTACAGCATAATATCCAGGCGTAGCAATTTCGGTTGATTTATCAAAGCTGCTGCTCAGGTCGTCACGCTTATCGCCCGAAAAAGGCTGCATCAGCAAGTCGCCTAAATCTACTATACCGGTTCCGTTTAGTCGGTTTTGTGAGAATCCGTTTATCCTGTCATCATCATAGAAATAACCCGAACAGTAATCCCATGAGAAGTTGCCCGTTTCGGGTCCCGGTTGCATAAATCCCAGGGGATAAGCAGCCCCCGGGAAAGTGTGACCAGTGAATGCGGTACCAATAAAGGGATTCACAAATTCAGTCAGATCCTCTTCTTCCGCTACGCTCTGTACATCTTTGCTTGTACAGCCAGCAGTAAGTATGATTATGAAAAGGATCGCAGTGAGTTTAGATATGTTGAATGTTATTTTTGTCATTATTATGTATCTTATTATTAGTTAATCATCAACCTTTGCTCTCTTTGTTTCCCATACAAAGAATAGCACAAGTGCTGTGAAAGCAACTAACGCAGTTATCTGAGCACCAACACCATCGGGATCTGTCCACACACCAAAATTAAGCGCGTTTGAATTTCCGGTAATAAATATTACTAATGCACCTAATACTCCAAACAGGGCTGCTCCGGCAATAAAACCTGAAGAGATAAGTATAGCTCTTTGGTGACGTGCATTGGTGAGTTTGGCATCTTTGCCCTTTGTATTGATCCAATGATTGAGCAATCCACCCACAATGAGCGGAGTATTAAGCTGAATCGGGATAAACATGCCCAAAGCAAATGCAAGAGGCGATACCCCAAGCCAGTTTACCAGTATTGCGATGACTGCACCCACACCCAGCATCATCCAGCTGACTCCGCTACCCGCCATGAGCGGTTCGATGATAGCTGCCATGGCATTAGCCTGAGGTGCAACCATCGGGTTTGGATTCTCTGGTGAAAGAACAAATCCATAAGCCTCGTTAAGGATATAAATTACTGCACCTACTGTGGCTGCAGAAACCAATGTTCCGAGAAATTTGTATGACTGCTGTTTTGCAGGAGTAGAACCAATCCAGTAACCTATTTTGAGGTCAGTAATAAAACCACCAGCCATTGAGAGTGCTGTACACACTATACCACCTATTATGAGTGCGCTGACCATACCTTTAGGTCCGCCAACACCTACGCCAACAAGTATGACAGATATAAGAATAAGTGCCATAAGTGTCATCCCTGATACAGGATTTGATCCTACAATCGCTATGGCGTTAGCAGCTACCGTAGTGAAAAGGAATGAGATAACGGCAATTGCAATAAGTGCCACGATTGATTGTGTAGGAGTGATATCAACACCTACCAGCAAGAATGTGAAAACTGCCAGAAGAGTAAATAACAAGAGAAGAGTTACGATTGACATTTTCAGGTCTCGATCTGTTCTTTTTGTTACAGGTTGATGTGAGCCGGTTGCTACTTTCTTGCCTGTTGCCATTGAGAAGGCTGTTTTTATTGCACCAGATGATTTGATAATACCAATGATACCTGCCATGGCGATTGCACCGATACCAATATTGCGAACGTAATTGTTAAATATCATTTCGGCAGACATGCTCTCAAAAGGGTTGACACCACCGCCGGCAACTGCACCAAGAACACCTATCTCGTTGACAAGCGGCACAAGAACCAGCCATGAGAGCAGCGATCCACAAACAATAATGAGTGAGTACCTTAGTCCTACAAGGTAGCCGAAACTAAATATAAGAGAGCTCACATTGAACTTGAAAACCATTTTGAACTTGTCGGCAAGAACTTCACCTGCTGGAATTATCTTAGTGGTGATAACCTCACTCCATAGTCTGAATTGAGAGAAGCAGAAGTCAAACAAGCCTCCTATGAGTCCGCTTGTAACCAGTAGTTTAGCTTTGTTTCCGCCTTTTTCTCCGGTCATGAGTATCTCCGTGGTAGCTGTAGCTTCGGGGAACGGCAGTTTGCCATGCATATCCTTCACAAAATATTTACGGAAAGGGATAAGAAACAGAATTCCGAGGAATCCTCCCAATAGAGAAGCAAAGAATATCTGCCAGAAGTTAACCTCAATCTCGGGGTATTTTGCCTGAAGAATATAAAGGCCTGGGATAGTGAAAATGGCTCCCGCAACAACAACACCTGATGATGAGCCAATGGATTGTATGATTACGTTTTGACCGAGTGCGTTTTTCTTTCTCAGGGCTGCAGAGACACCAACTGCGATAATTGCAATTGGAATGGCAGCTTCGAATACCTGTCCGATTTTAAGTCCCGAGTAGGCTGTTGCTGCTGAGAATATAATTGCCATGAGAACACCCATTACAAGGGAGTATCCCGTTACTTCGGTTGCAGGTTTGTCAGCCGGAAGAACAGGTTTGTATTCTTCACCCGGTTCCAGTTCCCTGTATGCATTTGCAGGAAGTTCCGTTACTTTCCTTTCCGGAGATTCTTGATTTACTTGCTTTTTTGATTCCATGTTTTGAGTTTCTTATATTTTAAATCTACTTTTTTTGTTCTGATTTTATGCAATCAAATCTAGGTATTTGAATTAAAAAGCCGAAAATACAAAAAAAAACGTAAAGGGTTGCCCTGTAAGATCAATTTTAATGGACCCTAATGATTTCCAATATTATAAAAAAACACCAAACTATTTTCTCTCTCCAAAAGTAAACACTGTCCCAAATTGAAAATTGATTCGCCTGTTCTTGTAAGGTACAGTGGTTGTCTGCCCGCTATCATTGATTAGTTTTGCGTAGCTAAAAGGTATGTAGTCGGTTCCTAATCCGATAATCTTTCTGCATATATAAATAAAACATTGGTATGACATAATCCGTACCCTCCTCAATAAAAATTGAGGTATATATGAGGAAGTAATGAAGATGATATGAAGAAGCTTTGGGCGAGGTGCGGCCAAAGTACATACAATGTGTATTTTATAGTATAAGGTAAGTACGATAAATGATTAATTAAGGTTATTCTGGTAATATGCTATGGTTTTCATGTTATATTAATGAGTATATTTGTGTTTAAAATATTTGTAGAAAGCAAAAAGTGATATAATATGAATAAAAGACTTTTCCTTACCGCACTGACGGTAATTTGTTTTTTAACACTGCAGGCACAGCAATACAGCCTGCAAGATATTCTGGGAGGTAAATACAGGGCAAAAGGGGTGCCGGCAACGGTTTCTTCTGAGGATGGACTTCATTTTTACAGCTCGGATCCTGCAGGTACAACAGTAATCAAGTATGCATACTCTACCGGAGAGGCGGTTGATACTCTGTTTAGTACACGTACAGCAAGAAACTGCACATTTGACACATTCCAGGGTTTTATGGTTAGTGGTGATGAGAACCGTGTATTGGTTTACCGTGACCGTGAGCAGATCTATCGCCGTTCATTTAAAGCCAACTACTATTATCATGATGTCCGAAGGAATATGGTGAGGAAGCTGACCGAGCATACATCAAAACAGATGATTCCAACCTTTTCGCCTGATAGTAAGCTTCTTGCTTATGTGATAGATAATGATATATGGCTGACAAAATTTGATTTTGATACTGAGTCGCGTGTAACAAACGACGGCGAGATCAATAAGATAATCAACGGAGCAACTGACTGGGTTTATGAGGAGGAGTTTGCTATTACAAATCTGATGGAATTTTCGCCTGACAACAGGCAGCTGGCGTATGTACGCACTGATGAGTCAGAGGTTAAAGAGTTCACTTTCCAGACTTTTGAAGAACAGCTCTATCCTAATTATTATAAGTTTAAATATCCTAAAGCAGGTCAGGTAAACTCTAAGGTTGAGTGTAGGGTATTTGATATCGAATCGAGGGTTACAAGAACAATGAATGTACCTCTTGATGCTGACGGCTATATACCCAGGATAAAATTCACAAATGATCCGGATCAGCTGGCGGTAATGACATTAAACAGAAATCATAACAGGTTTGATATGTATTTCGTGAATCCACGGTCGACAGTTGCCAAGCTTGCCCTTAGGGAAGAAAGTAAGTATTATATAGATTCAGAATGGTTCAAATCGATACATTTTACTGATGACAAGTTCACCTATGTCTCGGAGAGAGACGGATTTAGTCACATTTATATATATGGTATAACGGGTACATTACAAAAACAGCTTACGAGCGGTAATTATGATGTGACAGAATTGCTTGCGGTTGATCCGCAGACAGCCACAGTTTATTATCAGGCAGCTGATGAATCGCCACTCAGACGAAACATCTATAAGATCAATATTAATAAGGGAGAGCCTCAGAAACTGTCGCAGCAGCAGGGATTTAACACTGCTTCGTTTAGCAGAAACGGAAAGTATTACATAAACAGATGGACGAATTCAGAAACACCTCCAGTGATAACACTTCACGATGCTTCAGGAAAACAGCTGAGAGTGCTTGAAGATAATCGTGCTACGCGTGATGCTTATGCAGCTGCTGGGTTCCCACAGCGTGAGTTAATAACTGTTACCTCGAACGACGGAATAACAAAGCTTAACGGCTGGATACTGAAGCCTGCGAATTTTAATCCTGCAAAGAAATATCCGGTTGTGATGATTCAATACAGTGGTCCTAACTCTCAGGAGGTGGTGGACAGATATGACGCAGGTTGGTATTATGCACTTCTGAATGAGGATATTCTGGTTGCATCTGTTGACGGGCGCGGAACAGGTGCCAGGGGTGCTGAATTTAGAAAGGGTACTTACCTTAACCTTGGGATTCAGGAGTCGGACGACCAGATAGCAGCAGCCCGTTACTTGGGCTCACTGCCCTATATTGACGCTGACAGAATTGGTATCTGGGGATGGAGTTACGGCGGATATAATGTTCTTATGAGTATGAGCAGGGGTAACGGCACCTTTAAGGCCGGGGTGGCGATTGCACCTGTTACAGACTGGCGTTTTTATGATACAGTATACACCGAGAGGTTTAGGCGGACACCACAGCAAAATAACAGCGGATATGTAAACGGATCAGCACTTACACTGGCAGGTGATCTGCAGGGAAATCTTCTGCTGATTCACGGTACTGCTGACGATAATGTGCATTTTCAGAACTCTATTGAATATACAAGGGCATTGATTAAAGAAAATAAACACTTTGACATGTTTTTCTTTCCGGATAAGAATCATTTTCTTTCAGGAGAGAATACAACTCAATATTTATACGACAAAGTAATTAATCACTTTAAAACAAAACTGTAAATTTAGAGCTGTTTTAAATTTAAACAAAAAGATGCTTCTGTTGTTTATAATTGCACACTTTAATAATTAGGAGTTAGAGAGTGTAAGAGTATGTTTGTGCGATTTTATTTATGCTTGAAGTTACCAAAATAGAGAGAATACTTCGAAATCCGTCGTTCGGTCTTTTACCGTTGTTGATTTTTTCAATCCTTATCAGCTATATTAATTCACGTTTAGCAGTAGGGATTGCCTTGCTATTGTCTGTGATAGGATTAATAACAGTAAAAAAAAATATCCGGTTGATTTATGATGTATCTACGCTGACTTTTCTCATGGCGTTGATGTTATCTTTTACCACACTCTCTGTAATTCCGTTTTTGAATAAACTGATTATTGTAGAGGTGATATTTGTAATCATTCTTATCTTTATTAGGTTATCCAAAGGAAGATTACTGACTATTGCAGCCAGGGACAGAGATAAAGTTTCTAAAGGCTTTTTGAAGGAGTCGTTTAGAGTAGCATTTCAGTCGCAATACGGATTAACAATTCACCTTTTGCTTGTATTACTCTTTTTTGTATCAGGCAACAGAGAAATATCATCAGTTACGACCACTATCTTGATAACTTTAGTTCAGGTTATAATTTTTGGTCTTATACTTGTTGAAACCACACGTTTGCATATACTGCGAAGGAAATTATACAAGGAAGAGTGGCTTCCGGTTGTTTCAGATACCGGTCAGGTTATGGGGAGGGTGGCTAAATCGGTAACCAGAGATATGAAGAACAAGTTTATGCATCCTGTTGTGAGAGTTGCCCTGATGCATAAAGGTTCGATTTACTTAAAAGAAAGAGATCTGACCAGACTATTGAATCCCGGCAGATTGGATTACCCGTTTGAGAAATATATGCAATATAATGACGATATTGACCAAACTGTAAAAAAAACTATCAGCAAAGAATGTGGTGCTGAAAATTTACCCCTGCGTTTCATGCTTAAGTATACCTTTGAAAATGAGACTACAAAGCGCCTGATTTTTTTATATGTCTCCGAGGTTAATGATGAAGAACAGTTTGGGAGTTTGAATCTGAGAGGAGGAAAGTTGTGGACAACGGCTCAGATAGAAGATAATATTGGAACAGATATTTTTTCGGAGTGCTTTGAACTTGAGTTTGAGTATTTAAAAAATACACTACTATTAGCACAACGATTCAAAAAAACATTGTAAATCACTTGCACATCTTATTGATTCTTTGTAATTTTGTGCCGTTTTTCACCCGAAGTGTATGGTTATTGAATGATAATCAATGCTTTATAAAAGCGTTATAGTGGTGAATCTACATTGAATTGAAAAAAGTAATATTAAAAAAATAATACAGGTAAAAGAGAGTAGAAAATGCCAACAATACAACAATTAGTTAGAACAGGGCGAACAACCCTGACAGAGAAAAGCAAATCCCGTGCGCTGGACTCCTGTCCGCAAAGACGTGGTGTTTGCGTGAGAGTATATACGACCACTCCTAAGAAGCCTAACTCTGCAATGAGAAAGGTTGCACGTGTTCGTTTGACAAACTCCAAGGAGGTGAATGCTTACATTCCCGGTGAAGGACATAATCTGCAGGAACACTCAATAGTATTGGTGCGAGGCGGTCGTGTTAAAGATCTTCCGGGTGTACGTTATCACATTGTACGAGGTGCTTTGGATACAGCCGGTGTGGCCGGTCGTACTCAAAGAAGATCAAAATATGGAACTAAGCGTCCTAAACCGGGTGCTAAAACTCCATCTAAGAAGAAATAATAATAATAAAAAATAATTACTGTTGATATTTTTGGATTAAGCTACTTTATGGGGGTTGAGTAAATAAATTCGGAGGAATTTGTTGAAGACTAATAAAAGGCAACCAAACAACAAAAATTTTATAACAACAATGAGAAAAACTAAACCTAAAAAAAGACAGATCCTCCCGGATCCTGTTTATGGTGACGTAAGGGTAACAAAGTTTGTTAACCACCTTATGTATGACGGAAAGAAAAGTCTTTCGTATGATATTTTTTATTCTGCATTGGACACAGTTAAGGCAAAATTGGCTAACGAAGAGAAGTCAGCTCTCGAGATTTGGAAAGCTGCACTCGATAATATTACACCACAGGTGGAAGTGAAATCACGTCGTGTTGGCGGTGCTACATTTCAGGTTCCCACAGAAATCAGACCAGATAGAAAAGAATCCGTTTCAATGAAAAACCTTATTTTGTATGCACGCAAAAGAGGTGGAAAGACCATGGCTGATAAGTTGGCTGCTGAGATAATGGATGCTTACAACAATCAGGGTGGTGCATATAAACGTAAAGAAGATATTCACAGAATGGCAGAGGCTAACCGTGCTTTTGCTCATTTTAGATTTTAACATTGCAAGAAGGTAAAAAAGATGGCTAAGGGTTCAAAAGAGACTTTAAAATTCACACGCAACATAGGTATAATGGCGCACATTGACGCCGGTAAGACTACTACATCTGAACGCATTCTGTTTTATACAGGACTGACGCACAAGATTGGAGAAGTACACGAAGGTGCTGCCACAATGGACTGGATGGAGCAGGAGCAGGAACGTGGTATCACGATTACTTCAGCTGCTACTACAGCTAACTGGAAATATAAAGACAATACATTTAAGATAAACTTAATTGACACCCCGGGACACGTGGATTTCACGGTTGAGGTAGAACGTTCACTTCGTGTACTTGATGGTGCAGTTGCGGCGTTTTGTGCTGTAGGCGGTGTTGAGCCACAGTCTGAAACCGTATGGCGTCAGGCAGATAAGTATAAAGTGCCAAGAGTAGGTTATGTCAATAAGATGGATCGCTCAGGTGCTAATTTCTTTGATGTAGTTCGTCAGATCAGGGAGATGCTTGGTGCTAAAGCAATGCCTATTCAGATTCCTATCGGATCTGAAGAAAACTTTAAGGGTGTTGTTGATTTAGTTACTATGAAAGCATATTTATGGCATGACGAGACAATGGGTGCCGAATATGATGTAATGGACATTCCGGCTGATCTTCAGGATGAAGCAGAAGAGTGGCGCGAAAATATGCTTGAAACAATAGCTGAATTTGATGACCAGCTGATGGAGAAATTCTTTGATGATCCTTCTTCTATCACTGAAGATGAAATCAGGGCTGCTATCAGAAAGGGTACAATAGCGATGGAGATCAATCCAATTATCTGTGGATCGTCATTCAAAAACAAGGGTGTTCAGACACTTCTTGATGCTGTTTGTGCTTATCTTCCAAGTCCGCTTGACACTGAATCAATTACAGGTACAGATCCTAGTGATTCTTCAGTTGAGCTGGTACGTCATGCAGACCCGAATGAACCTCTTAGTGCACTTGCGTTCAAGATTGCAACTGACCCTTATGTAGGACGTCTTTGTTTCTTCCGTGTTTATTCAGGAGAACTTGAAGCAGGGTCTTATGTATATAACCCACGCTCTGGCAAGAAAGAACGTATTTCACGTCTTTTCCAGATGCACTCAAGCAAGCAGAACCCAAGAGAATTTATCGGTACCGGAGATATTGGTGCAGGTGTAGGTTTTAAAGATATTCGTACAGGCGATACTCTCTGTGATGAGAAGAATCCTATTATCCTAGAAGCTATTGACTTCCCGGATCCTGTAATCGGAATTGCAGTAGAGCCGAAGACTCAGAAAGACCTTGACAAGCTGTCAAATGGTCTTGCCAAGTTATCGGAAGAGGATCCTACATTTACTGTTAAAACAGATGAGGATACAGGTCAGACTGTAATTTCAGGAATGGGTGAACTTCACCTTGAGATCATTATTGATCGTCTGAAACGTGAGTTCAAAGTTGAAGCTAACCAAGGTCGCCCTCAGGTTACTTATAAAGAAGCTATCACCAAACCGGTTGAATTGCGTGAAACATATAAAAAGCAATCCGGTGGACGTGGTAAGTTTGCCGATATGATTGTTCGTGTTGAACCTGCTGATGTTGATTTTGAAGGCACCTTGCAGTTTGTGGATCAGGTGAAAGGCGGTAATATTCCTAAAGAATATATTCCTTCTATTCAGAAAGGTTTTGAGCGTGCAATGAAAAATGGTGTGCTCGCAGGATATTCAATGGATAAACTGAAAGTGACAGTAATAGATGGTTCGTACCACGCTGTGGACTCTGACCAGTTGTCGTTTGAGGTTTGTGCTATGCAGGCATACAAGAGTGCAGTAGAAAAAGCAGGTCCTGTATTACTTGAACCTATCATGAAGGTTGAGGTGGTTACACCGGAAGAGAGTATGGGTGATGTTATTTCTGACCTTAACAAGAGACGCGGACAGGTAGAGGGAATGGAATCTAACCGTTCAGGAGCCCGTGTTGTAAAAGCAAAAACTCCACTTGCAGAAATGTTTGGTTATGTTACTGCATTGCGTACAATTACTTCTGGACGTGCAACTTCAACAATGTCGTTTTCTCATTTTGAGCCGGTTTCGGCATCAATTGCAAAAGAAGTATTGACTGAAGTGGGTGGTCGCGTAGATTTGATCAAATAATATAAATATATATGAACCAAAAAATCAGAATCAAACTGAAATCTTACGATTATAGCCTTGTTGATAAATCAGCAGAGAAAATCGTAAAAACCGTAAAAGCTACGGGTGCAGTGGTAAGCGGACCAATTCCATTACCCACTCATAAGCGCATATTTACTGTAAACCGTTCGACTTTCGTGAACAAAAAATCACGCGAACAGTTCGAACTAGCCTCTTTCAAACGACTCATCGACATATACAGCTCTACAGCTAAGACTGTTGATGCACTTATGAAGCTTGAGTTGCCGAGTGGGGTTGAGGTTGAAATAAAAGTGTAAGTAGGAGATAATATTAATTAATTAACAACTAGAGAAATGCCAGGATTATTAGGAAAGAAAATCGGAATGACATCCGTTTTCAGTGCCGAGGGAAAAAATATTCCATGCACTGTAATCGAAGCTGGTCCTTGTGTGGTTACTCAGGTAAAGACCGTTGATAATGACGGTTACGACGCTATTCAGCTGGGGTTTGTTGAAAAGAAAGACAAACACACCGTGAATGCTGAAAAGGGTCACTTTAAGAAAGCCGGAGTAAGCCCCAGGAGACACTTGGCCGAGTTCAAAGGTTTTGGAAACGAATATAAAGCGGGTTCCGAAATAAATGTAGAAATTTTTAAAGACACCGTTTATGTTGACGTTGTTGGAACATCAAAAGGTAAGGGATTCCAGGGTGTTGTGAAACGTCACGGATTTTCGGGAGTTGGTGAATCAACACACGGACAGCACAACAGGTTGCGCTCACCGGGTTCAATTGGTGCTGCATCATATCCTGCAAAGGTGTTTAAGGGAACCCGTATGGGTGGTCAAATGGGTAATGAGCGTGTAACTGTTCAGAACCTTCAGATAATTAAAGTGATTCCGGAACACAATCTTCTTTTAATTAAAGGATCTGTACCCGGAGCAAAAGGTTCAATCGTTATAATCGAAAAATAAAATGGAATTAGCAGTATATAATATCAAAGGAGAGGTGACAGACAAAAAGGTGACACTCGATGATTCCATTTTCGGGATAGAACCTAATGAGCATGTTATCTGGCTGGATGTAAAACAATATCTGGCAAACCAGCGTCAGGGAACGCACAAATCAAAAGAAAGAAACGAGATTACAGGCAGTACACGTAAACTGATCCGTCAGAAAGGCGGCGGCGGTGCACGTCGTGGTGATATAAAATCGCCGTTACTTGTTGGTGGTGGACGAGCATTCGGACCTAAACCAAGAGATTACAGTTTCAAATTAAATAAGAAAACCAAAGCATTGGCACGTAAGTCTGCTCTTTCACTAAAAGCAAAGAACAGCTCAATAGTAGTTGTGGAAGATTTTGAATTTGACACACCTAGAACCAAGAGTTTGGTAGAGCTTACAAAGAATCTGCAACTGTCTGATAAAAAGCTACTTTTCGTTTTGCCAAGTCAAAATAAAAATGTATATTTGTCGGCTCGAAATTTAGGGAAAGTTAATATTATAACAGCCTCAGATATAAATACATACGCAATCATGGATTCAACGAATCTGGTGATTACTGAGTCTACTGTGGCTGCGATTGACAACTTATTTAAAGCATAAGGAGAAAAAAAATGAGTGTAATAGTAAAACCCATATTCACTGAAAAGCAAACCGCAATTACTGATAAGTATGAAAACCGGTATGGTTTTATTGTGGTTCCTTCTGCTAATAAGGTGGAGATCAAGAAAGCAGTTGAAGCGCTTTATAGCGTACATGTTGAAAGCGTGAATACAATGCGTTATGATGGTAAAGAGAGAAGCCGATATACAAAATCGGGTGTCGTAACAGGACGCACGCCATCATATAAGAAAGCAATCGTAACCTTGAAGAAAGGTGAAACAATCGATTTATTCAGCAATATTTAAAAAGAAATGGCAATACGTAAACTAAAGCCCACTACACCGGGGCAAAGACACAAGATTATCGGTTCATTTGAAAATATCACTGCAAGTGTACCGGAGAAATCTCTTGTTGTTGGGAAATCAGCTACAGGTGGTCGCAACAGTCGTGGTAAAATGACTACGAAAAATGTTGGAGGCGGTCACAAAAGACGTTTCAGATTTATCGACTTCAAGAGAACAAAAGATGGTATCCCGGCCGTTGTGAAAAGTATAGAATATGATCCAAACCGCTCAGCAAGAATTGCTTTGCTGTATTATGCCGATGGAGCAAAATCATATATACTTGCACCAAACGGTCTTAAAGTAGGAACCTCAGTGATGTCGGGGGAAAGCGCTGCCCCTGAAGTTGGAAATTCGCTTCCATTGTCTCAGATTCCAATAGGAACAGTAGTTCATAATATCGAACTTCGTCCCGGACAAGGAGCTAAAATGGCACGCTCTGCCGGAACATTTGCTCAGCTTGTTTCTCGTGAAGAGAAGTATGCGATCATAAAAATGCCTTCGGGAGAAGTTCGTAAGATTCTGTCTGCATGTAAAGCTACCATTGGTAGTGTTGGTAATTCGGATCATGCTCTGGAACAATCAGGTAAAGCCGGTCGTTCTCGTTGGCTCGGTCGTCGTCCACGCACACGTGGGGTTGTTAAGAACCCTGTAGATCACCCGATGGGTGGTGGTGAAGGAAAAGCGTCGGGAGGCCATCCAAGATCAGCCAAAGGCTTATATTCAAAGGGCTTGAAAACAAGAGCTCCTAAAAAGCATTCTTCTAAGTATATTGTAGAAAAAAGGAAGAAGAAGTAATCTGATTAATTAATTAAAACTATGAGCAGATCATTAAAAAAAGGTCCATATATCAACCTGAAACTGGAAAAGAAGGTTAACGACATGAATGAGAGCGGTAAAAAAACCGTTGTTAAGACATGGGCGCGTGCTTCTATGATATCACCTGATTTTGTAGGGCATACTATTGCTGTACATAATGGAAACAAGTTTATTCCGGTTTACATTACAGAAAATATGGTAGGTCATAAATTAGGCGAATTCGCTGTTACACGTACGTTCCGCGGACACGCAGGCAACAGAAAGAAATAAAGATAAACAGAAAAAGAGATGAGTGCTAGAAAAAGAATATCAGCCGAACAGAGAAAAGAAGCCCGCAAAGAGGTCTCTTTTGCCGTGTTGAGAAATGTTCCTTCCTCACCGCGTAAAATGCGCTACGTAGCAGATATGGTACGCGGAATGGAAGTATTTAAGGCTTTGGGTGTTTTAAAGTTTTCCAACAAAGAAGCTTCAGCTAAAGTGGAGAAGTTGTTATTGTCTGCAATTTCTAACTGGGAACAGAAGAACGATCGCAAGGCAGAGACCGGCGAGCTATTTATAAAAACAATCTCGGTGGACGAAGGTGCGACACTAAAAAGACTACGTCCGGCACCACAAGGACGCGGTCATAGAATTCGCAAACGTTCGAATCACGTAACAATAGTGGTTGACACAATTAATAAAGAAGAACAAGAACAAAATTAAGTAAGATGGGACAAAAAGTAAATCCGATAGCAAATCGTTTGGGTATCGTCAAAGGATGGGACTCTAACTGGTATGGCGGAAATGATTACGGTGATATCTTGTTGGAAGATAACAAGATCAGAACCTATCTGAATGCCCGTCTTGCTAAAGCAAGTGTATCGCGCATTGTCATCGAGAGGACATTAAAACTTGTAACGATCACAATCTGTACTGCACGTCCGGGTATTATCATCGGTAAAGGCGGACAGGAAGTAGACAAGTTGAAAGAGGAATTGATGAAGATCACTGATAAGGATATTCAGATAAATATTTATGAAATCAAGAAACCGGAACTGGATGCTGTAATTGTTGCCAACAACGTTGCTCGTCAGATAGAGGGTAAGATTGCTTACCGCAGAGCTGTGAAAATGGCTATTGCTTCTACTATGAGGATGGGTGCAGAAGGTATCAAGATTCAGGTCTCTGGTCGTTTGAATGGTGCTGAAATGGCGCGTTCGGAAATGTATAAAGAAGGTAGAACACCTTTACACACATTCCGTGCCGACATTGATTATGCACTTGCCGAAGCTTTGACTAAAGTGGGCTTGATTGGCGTAAAGGTTTGGATTTGCCGCGGTGAAATCTATGGAAAGAAGGATTTGGCTCCTTCGTTTGCAACTGCAAAGGACAACCGTTCACAGGGAGGTCGCGGTGGTGGCCGCCAAGACAGCGGAAGAGGTGGCAGACGCGGAGGCAGAAGGAATAAAAATAAAGCTTAACAGGATAAGATATGTTACAACCAAAGAAAACTAAATTCAGAAGACAGCAGAAAGGAAGAATGAAAGGCAATGCCGGTCGCGGTAATGAGCTTGCATTCGGTTCTTTTGGGATAAAATCTCTGCAATCTAAATGGATTACCGGAAGTCAGATTGAAGCTGCCCGTATTGCTGTGACACGTTATATGCAACGTCAGGGTCAGGTTTGGGTACGTATTTTTCCGGATAAGCCTATTACAAAGAAACCTGCCGAAGTGCGTATGGGTAAAGGAAAAGGTAACCCTGAAGGGTTTGTTGCACCAGTAACTCCGGGAAGAATTCTTTTCGAGATTGAAGGAGTATCCTTCGAGGTAGCAAAAGAGGCATTGCGCTTAGCTGCTCAGAAATTGCCTGTTACTACCAAATTCGTAGTGAGAAGAGATTTTGATTATGAGCAAAAATCATAAATAAAGATGAAATATCAAGAAGAAATAAGAGAATTACCCGAAAAAGATCTGAGAGACCGATTGGATGCAGAAATTATTGAGTTAAATAAGTTGCAAATCAGTCATACTATTACTCCATTGGATAATTCAGGCTTGCTAAGGGAAAAACGCAGAAATATTGCCCGTATCAAAACAGAACTGCGTGCCAGAGAATTGAAAAAAGATCAATAATACAGATAATGGAAACGAGAAATTTAAGGAAAGAAAGAATCGGGGTCGTTTTCAGCAATAAGATGGATAAGTCGGTCACCGTTGCTGTAAAATGGAAAGAGAAACACCCTATATATGGGAAATTCGTTAATAAAACGAGGAAATTTCACGCCCATGATGAGAAAAACGACTGTAACATCGGTGATACAGTGCGTATAATGGAAACACGTCCTTTGAGCAAAACAAAGAGATGGAGAGTGGTTGAAATAATGGAAAGGGCTAAGTAAGATGATACAGAAAGAATCCAGATTAACAGTTACCGATAACAGCGGTGCAAGAGAAGTTCTCTGCATTAACGTGCTGGGAGGTACAGGAAGACGCTACGCGTCTGTAGGGGATATCATTGTTGTTTCAATAAAAAGCACAATCCCTTCGAGTGATATTAAGAAAGGTGCTGTATCAAAAGCAATCATCGTGCGCACGAAAAAAGAGATTCGCAGAGCCGACGGTTCATATATACGCTTCGACGATAACGCATGTGTTCTCTTGAACAATGCCGGAGAATTGAGAGGAAGCCGTATTTTCGGACCTGTTGCACGTGAACTTCGTAATACGAATATGAAGATTGTTTCATTAGCTCCTGAAGTTTTATAATCTATTAAGCAATCACAGGCAATGACAAAATTACATATAAAGAAAGGTGATACGGTTTACGTAAATTCCGGGGAAGACAAAGGAAAGACCGGCCGCGTTCTAGAGGTTCTTGTCAATAAGAATCGCGCGATAGTAGAAGGCGTAAATGTTGTATCTAAACATGCTAAGCCCAGTGCTCAGAATCCAAATGGCGGAATTGAAAAGAAAGAAGCGTCTGTGCATCTTTCAAACCTTAATCCGTTGGATCCTAAAACTGGAAAACCAACACGTGTTGGGAGGAAAGCAGATAGTAAAGGCAAAAATGTTCGTTACGCTAAAAGATCCGGGGAGGAAATGAAATGAGTGAAACTACAACAACATACGAGGTAAGTCTGAAAAAAGATTATAAAGAGCGTATAGTTCCCTCTTTGGTAAAAGAATTCAGCTATAAGTCAGTAATGCAGGTCCCAAAACTTGAGAAAATAGTTATTAATCAAGGACTTGGTATTGCAGTTGCAGATAAGAAAATTATCGAAACAGCTATTAATGAACTTACAGCCATTACTGGTCAGAAAGCAGTTGCAACAGTATCCAAAAAGGATATTTCTAACTTCAAACTGCGTAAGAAGATGCCAATTGGCGTACGTGTTACTTTACGTAACGATAAAATGTATGAATTCCTGGAAAGACTTGTACGTGTGTCATTACCGCGTATACGTGACTTCAAGGGAATTGGAAGTAAACTTGACGGTAGGGGAAACTATACATTAGGTATTGAAGAGCAGATCATCTTTCCTGAAATTAACATTGATAATGTTCCCCGAATTCTGGGAATGAACATTACATTTGTTACAAATGCTCAGACAGATGAAGAAGGATACGCCCTTTTAAGAGAGTTTGGATTACCGTTCAGAACAAAACAAAATCAATAAATAATGGCAAAAGAATCAATGAAAGCCCGCGAGGTGAAAAGAGCTAAAATGGTTGCCCGTTATGCCGAGAAAAGAGCAAAATATTTGGCAGAGGGTGATTATGAAGCACTTCAATCCATACCGAAAAATGCTTCTCCCGTACGTTTGCACAATCGTTGCAAAATAACCGGTCGCCCAAAAGGATATATGCGTCAATTTGGCCTCTCACGTATCCAGTTTAGGGAAATGGCATCAAAGGGACAGATTCCGGGAGTTAAAAAAGCAAGTTGGTAAAACTGATATTGTGAGAAATCACAAATCAGAAAATCAACAAATTATAAATATTGTCCCGATAGTCGGGATCAATTTAAATTATTAGAATATGACAGATCCTATAGCAGATTATTTGACGCGGCTTAGAAACGCAATCCAGGCGAAACATCGTGTGGTTGAGATTCCCGCTTCGAATTTAAAGAAAGATATCACTAAGATTCTTTTTGAAAAGGGCTACATTCTTAATTATAAGTTTGTAGATGACGGACCACAGGGAACTATAATGGTTGCCTTAAAATACGATCCGGTAAGCAAGATTAATGCAATCAAAAAATTAGAGCGTATCTCATCACCGGGTTTACGCCAGTATGTAGGTCATAAGGATTTACCTCGTGTACTCAATGGCTTGGGTATTGCTATTTTATCTACTTCAAATGGAGTAATGACAGATAAGGAAGCCCGCGAACAAAAAGTGGGTGGTGAAGTTTTATGTTACGTTTATTAATTTGAAGGAGAGAAAAGTATGTCTAGAATAGGAAAATTACCCATTAATGTGCCTGCGGGCGTAACTGTTACTGTGGGGAAAGATAATGCGGTTACAATTAAAGGTCCAAAAGGAGAGATGAAGCAGATTATTGAAGGCGATATGAAAATCGAAATCAATGATGGTGAGCTTACAATCGAAAGACCGAACGAATCAAAGGAAAGCCGCTCAATGCATGGTCTGTATCGTTCTTTGTTGAACAATATGGTTATAGGTGTTTCGGAAGGTTTCCGTAAAGAACTGGAATTAGTTGGTGTTGGTTATCGTGTATCCAACAACGGGCAGATTCTGGAGCTATCACTTGGTTTCACTCATAGCATTCTTTTGGAATTACCTAAAGAAATTAAGGTTGAAACTAAGATGGAAAGAAACAAGAATCCGCTTATAATGCTGGAGTCTTGTGATAAACAATTACTTGGACAGGTATGTGCTAAAATCCGTTCATTCCGTAAACCTGAACCTTATAAAGGAAAAGGTGTGCGTTTTGTTGGAGAGCAGGTTCGCCGCAAGTCTGGTAAAACGGCAGCTAAATAAATTTACGTAAACACTGAAAAGCAATGATAACAAAAAACGAAAGAAGAATTAAAATAAAAACTCGTGTTCGCGGAAAAGTACACGGTTCTCCAGAGAGACCACGCCTTTCTGTTTACAGGAGTAACAAGCAGATATATGCACAGGTGATTGATGATATTTCCGGAACTACACTTGCATCGGCTTCTTCTCTTAAAATTGAAGATAAACTTCCTAAAAAAGAGATTGCAGCCAAAGTTGGAGAGATGATCGCTCAGAATGCTAAGGAAGCCGGAATCGAGACTGTTGCTTTTGACAGAAACGGTTACCTGTATCATGGAAGAATTAAAGAACTGGCTGATGCCGCTCGTAAAGGAGGACTTAAATTTTAACGATTATGGCTAGAGAAAGTAATAAAGTAAAAACTACAAACGATATTGAACTAAAGGACCGTTTAGTGGCTATTAATCGTACTACCAAGGTAACTAAGGGAGGACGTACGTTCACATTTGCTGCTATGGTAGTTGTTGGTGATGAAGACGGCATCGTAGGCTGGGGATTAGGAAAAGCAGGTGAGGTTCCAACAGCTATTGCTAAAGGAGTAGAAGCTGCAAAGAAGAACCTTATAAAAGTACCTGTGTATAAAGGAACTATTCCTCATCAGCAAACTGCACGTTTTGGAGGTGCTGAAGTTTTTCTAAAACCGGCTGTTACAGGAACAGGAGTAAAAGCAGGTGGTGCTATGCGCGCTGTGCTTGAGAGTGTTGGAATTACAGACGTGCTTGCAAAGTCTAAAGGATCATCTAATCCACACAACCTTGTAAAAGCCACTATTCTTGCACTTACTGAATTGAGAGATCCGTTTACAGTAGCTCAAAACAGAGGTGTAAGTATGGAAAAAGTATTTAAAGGATAAAATTAAATCTGAAATGGCTACAATAAAAATTAAACAGACTAAAAGCAGAATCGGTGCTCCTAAAGATCAAAAAAGAACATTGGATAGTTTAGGACTTACCAAGATGAACCGTGTTGTAGAACATGAGGATAATAGCTCTATCAGAGGTCTTATCAGCAAAGTACAACATCTGGTAACTGTAATAGAATAATAGAAGTATAAACGGTTAAAAAGATATATAAAATGAATTTATCGAATTTAAAACCGGCTGCAGGTGCTACTAATACCAACAAAAGGTTAGGACGTGGTGAAGGCTCAGGCAAAGGTGGTACCTCAACTAAAGGACATAAAGGACAAAAATCAAGATCAGGCTATTCAAAGAAAGTCGGTTTCGAAGGTGGACAGATGCCATTACAGCGTCGAGTTCCTAAATTCGGATTTAAGCCTTTAAAAAGAGTTGAATATAAAGCTATAAATTTAGAGACCCTTCAGGAGTTGGCTGATTCACAGAAGCTGACAAAAATTGATACTGAAGTGTTGAAAAATGCCGGACTTATAACTCCTAAACATTTAGTAAAGATTTTAGGCAAAGGCTCTTTGACTGCCAAACTGGAAGTAGAAGCTCATGCTTTTTCAAAATCAGCTGAACAGGCAATTGTAAATGCAGGCGGAACCGCTGTAAAACTCTAGTAAAATGGGATTTGTACAAACAGTAAAAAATATTTGGAAAATAGAAGATCTTAGACAGAGACTTCTAATAACCCTTGGATTTATTGCCATATACAGGTTTGGTTCCTTCGTTGTTTTGCCGGGTATTAATCCTGAGGCACTGGTTGCTTTACAGCAGAACGCAAGCACAGGTTTGCTTAGCTTGTTGGATATGTTTTCCGGTGGTGCTTTTGCTAATGCTTCAATTTTTGCATTAGGAATCATGCCCTATATTTCTGCATCCATTGTGATGCAGTTATTAGGCATTGCTGTACCTGCATTTCAGAAGATGCAACGTGAAGGAGAAAGTGGTCGTACTAAAATTAATCAGTATACCCGTTATCTTACAGTTGCGATACTACTTATTCAGGGACCTGCTTATCTTTATGGCGCAGTTGGTGCAGCTATTCCCGGTGGATTCTGGGATTGGGTATTGCCATCTACTATAATTCTTGCAGGTGGAAGTATGTTTGTACTTTGGTTAGGAGAGCGCATAACCGACAAAGGTATTGGTAACGGTATTTCGTTTATCATTCTTATAGGTATTATCGCTAGACTACCACAGGCACTTGTTGCCGAATTTGACAGACTGTTAAATGCACCGGGAGGACTTGTTCTTCTGTTGCTGGAGCTTTTATTCCTTGTTGCTGTTACAGCAGCCGCAATTATGCTGGTTCAGGGTGTAAGAAAAGTTCCTGTACAGTATGCTAAACGTATAGTAGGTAATAAACAGTATGGAGGTGTAAGGCAATATATTCCGTTGAAGGTAAATGCAGCTAATGTTATGCCTATCATTTTTGCACAGGCGCTTATGTTTATACCAATCACTATTGCACAGTTTTCAGTAAGTGAAGGAGGCGGCTTCTGGGCATCATTAATGAATCCCGGCAGTTTCTGGTATAATCTATTATTTGCATCGCTTATAATTGCTTTTACCTATTTCTACACTGCTATTACTGTAAATCCGGTGCAAATGGCTGAAGATTTGAAACGTAATAACGGATTTATTCCGGGAGTAAAGCCTGGAAAGAAAACAGCAGAATACATCGACACTATTATGTCGAGAATTACACTGCCCGGCTCTTTCTTCCTTGCAATAGTTGCTATACTACCTGCTTTTGCAGGATTAATGGGTATTAATTCTATGTTTGCTCAATTTTTCGGAGGAACATCTCTTTTGATTCTAGTTGGTGTTGTGCTTGATACATTGCAACAGATCGAAAGTCATTTATTGATGCGTCATTACGACGGTTTCCTAAAATCGGGGGCAAAAATTAAGGGTAGAACAGGCTCAGCTGCTGTTTATTAGTGTTTTAGTGATATGGATAGCAAGATGATCATACTTAAAACTGACGAAGAAATCGAATTTATGCGTAAAGCTAATCGGTTGGTTGGAATGACACTCGGTGAGTTGTCAAATCATATCAAACCTGGAATAACTACGCTTGAACTTGACAGAATCGCAGAAGAGTATATCAGAGATCATGGTGCAATTCCTACCTTTTTAGGGTATGGTGGTTTTCCTAATTCAATCTGCACTTCGGTTAACGAGCATGTAGTGCACGGTATTCCAAATAATACTCCTCTAAAGGAGGGTGATATTATATCGGTAGATTGTGGCACTCAATTGCACGGTTTTTGTGGAGATTCGGCATACACATTTTGTGTAGGCGAGGTTAACGAGAAAATAAAAGATCTTCTTCGCGTGACAAAAGAATCGCTTTACAAAGGAATCGAAATGGCAAAAGAGGACGGTAGGATCGGTGATATTGGTTCAACAATACAGGAGTATTGTGAGAAAAGAGGATATTCAGTAGTTCGTGAACTGGTTGGTCATGGAATTGGCAGGCAAATGCACGAGCCTCCTGAAGTGCCAAATTACGGCAGACGGGGTACTGGTCCTAAAATCAGTAACGGAATGTGTATAGCAATTGAACCAATGATTAATATGGGTGGTAAAAAAGTAGTTTTTGAAAGTGATGGATGGACAGTGCGAACTAAAGACAGGCAACCATCAGCTCATTTCGAACATACTATTGCCATTCGAAACGGGAAGGCTGATATCCTCTCAACATTTGAATTTATAAAGGAAACTAACTAAAAACTTAAACATTAAATAATGGCTAAACAGGCAGCAATAGAACAGGATGGAACAATAATTGAAGCATTGTCAAATGCTATGTTTCGTGTTGAACTTGAAAATGGACATGAGATCACCGCTCATATATCCGGAAAGATGAGAATGCACTATATTCGCATATTACCAGGAGACAGAGTAAGAGTTGAAATGTCGCCCTACGATCTTTCTAAAGGAAGGATCTCGTTCAGATATAAATAAATGATTTGTTGATTTGATAATTTATTGAAACATTGATTGTATAATAAAATCACTTTTCAGAGATTAGAAGTCATAAATCAGGAGAAACAGAATATAAAAGAGTACCTGAGCAATCAGGAGAATAACAAGAAACGAGCAAATAAAAACTAAAAATATGAAAGTAAGAGCATCTTTAAAGAAACGTTCGACCGATTGCAAAATAGTAAGAAGAAAAGGTCGTTTGTATATTATAAATAAAAAAAATCCCAAGTTTAAACAACGTCAGGGATAAAAAGTATATCATTGTAATCTAATAATAAGAATATATATGGCTATAAGAATTGTTGGTGTCGATCTGCCGCAGAACAAAAGGGGTGAAGTTGCCCTGACCTATATTTATGGTATCGGAAGAAGCGCAGCTAACACCATTTTAACAAAAGCAGAAGTTGATAGAGATATCAAAGTAAAAGACTGGACTGACGATCAAGCTGCCCGGATTCGTGAGATTATTTCAACTGATTTTAAGGTTGAAGGTGATCTGCGCTCTGAGGTACAATTGAACATTAAGAGATTAATGGATATCGGTTGTTATAGAGGAATCCGTCATCGTATCGGATTACCTGTTAGAGGTCAGAGTACAAAAAATAATGCGCGTACTCGTAAAGGAAGAAAGAAAACCGTTGCTAACAAGAAAAAAGCTACTAAATAATAGATAGGTAACATGGCAAAGAGAACAGTTGCAGCAAAGAAAAGAAATGTAAAAGTGAGTTCTGTAGGACAGGCACACATTTCTTCATCATTCAACAACATAATAGTGTCGCTGACAAACGAAAACGGCGAAGTAATCAGCTGGTCATCAGCTGGTAAGATGGGATTTAGAAGTTCCAAGAAGAATACTCCGTATGCAGCTCAGATGGTTGCAGGAGACTGTGCAAAAGTAGCGTACGATTTAGGATTGCGTAAAGTGAAAGCTTACGTTAAGGGTCCCGGAAACGGACGTGAATCGGCAATAAGAACAATTCATGGATCAGGCATCGAAGTTACTGAGATTGTAGACGTGACACCGCTACCTCACAACGGATGTCGTCCACCAAAAGCCAGAAAAGTTTAATCAACAGATAATTTAAGTTTCATCTATTTTGAAACTTGAGCTGTGAAATGATTACACTACAACTTCTCTGTAATCGCGGCTGCACAGTTTAGGCTTCATAAAAAAAGTTTAATTGTAAAAATGGCAAGATATACTGGTCCAAAATCAAAAATCGCCCGTAGATTTGGCGAACCAATTTTCGGTCCCGACAAAGTTCTTTCGAAAAAGAATTATCCTCCGGGTCAGCATGGAAATTCACGCAGAAGAAAAACATCTGAATATGGTATTCAATTGCGTGAAAAACAGCGTGCAAAATATACTTACGGTGTACTGGAGAAACAGTTTCGCCGTACGTTTGACAAAGCATCCCGCAGCCGGGGAATTACCGGTGAAGTACTTTTACAACTGCTCGAACTGCGCTTAGATAATATGGTATTCCGTCTTGGAATTGCACCTACAAGAGCCGCAGCACGCCAGCTTGTAACACACCGCCATATAGTTGTTAATGGAAAAGTGGTAAACATACCTTCTTACACATTAAAAGCTGGAGATATTGTTGGTGTGAGAGAAAAATCAAAATCGATGGAGGTGATTGTGAATTCTCTAACAGGATTCAATCACAGTAAATACCCCTGGATCGAGTGGGACAACAGCACATTAAGCGGTAAGCTGTTGCATATACCCGAAAGAGCCGATATCCCGGAAAGTATTAAAGAACAACTCATCGTAGAATTATATTCTAAACAATAATTTCATGGCAATATTAGCATTCCAAAAACCCGATAAAGTAATCATGTTACAGGAGGATACGTTCTCCGGTAAATTCGAATTCCGTCCGTTAGAACCAGGATATGGCATCACTATTGGCAACGCCTTACGCCGTATTTTTCTTTCTTCACTAGAAGGATTCGCGATTACTTCGGTAAAATTTGACGGAGTGGAGCATGAATTTGCTACCATACCCGGCGTTATAGAAGATGTAACAGGTATCATTTTGAATCTTAAGAAAGTTAGATTTAAAAGGATAGTGGAGGAGTTCGAAACAGAAAAAGTGAGCATCGCTATTTCGGGAACGGAAGTGTTTAAAGCCGGAGATATTGGTAAATTACTTACCGGTTTCGAAGTTCTAAACCCCGAGCTGGAAATTTGTCGTATGAACAAAAAGGCCGAAATACGCCTCGAACTGACAATTAATAAAGGCAGAGGGTATGTCTCAGCTGACGAAAATCGCGAAATGCTTGCTACAGACGATGTTCAAGTAATCGCAGTTGATTCAATCTTTACACCTATTCGTAACGTAAGATTCGAAGTTGAGGATTATCGTATTGAACAGAAGACTGACTACGAGAAACTGGTAATTGAAATAGTAACAGATGGTTCTATCGCACCAAAAGAAGCATTGAAAGAAGCTGCTTTAATACTCATTCAACATTTAGTGTTGTTTTCAGACGATAATAAGATTATGCTGGAAACTACAGATGCTGAAGGTATTGAAGAGTTCGATGAAGAGGTGCTTCATATGCGTCAACTGCTGAAACGCAAACTGTCTGATCTTAATCTTTCAGTCAGAGCTCTTAACTGCTTAAAAGCTGCTGATGTGGAAAATCTTGGGCAATTAGTTCAGCACAACAAGAACGATCTGCTTAAATTCCGTAACTTTGGTAAGAAATCACTCACAGAGCTCGAAGAGCTGCTAGACGGACTGAATCTTACATTTGGTATGGATATCTCGAAATACAAATTAGATAAAGAGTAGTTACTACAATGAGACATAGAAAAAAAAATAATCATCTAGGGCGTAAAACTGCACACCGTTCAGCTATGTTGTCTAATATGGCAACTTCGCTTATAATGCATAAACGTATATTTACTACCGTTCCAAAAGCTAAAGAGTTAAGAAAGTATGTAGAACCTTTAATCACTCAGAGCAAAGAAGACTCTACTACCTCAAGACGTAATGTATTTAGCAAATTGCAAAACAAGTATGCTGTAACAGAATTGTTCCAGACTGTTTCACAGAAAGTTGGAGACAGACCAGGCGGATACACCCGAATCATTAAGACAGGAAATCGTCTTGGTGATAATGCATCAATGTGTTTTATAGAGCTGGTAGACTTTAACGAAAACATGCTAAGTGACGGTACAGCTAAGAAAGCTAAAACACGCCGTTCTCGCAGAGGTAAAGGAACAGGTGTTGCTGCCGGAGCAAAGGCTGAAGATGCAGTAAAATCAGAAGAATCCAAGGAGGTTAAAGAAACCAAGAAGGCAAAAGCTAAGACTAAAGAAACTGAATCTAAAGTCGAAAAGAAAGAGCCTAAGAAGGTGAAAGAAACCGAAACTAAGGAAGAAGTCGAAACAAAAGCTGAAGTGGAGAATGCAGAAGAAGTAGCCACAACAGAAAAAGTAGACAACAAAAAAACAGAAACTGAATCAGGCAAAGCTAAAGAAGAAGACAAAAATGAGGTTAAGGACGACAAGAAAGTCGAAGATAACCAAACTGAGACTCCTTCTGAAGAAAAAGCTTGATATCTATGATAAACACTGTGGGTGCTATGTCAGTAAGACGGAGATCTAAAACCTCAGTCGATATGGTATTTGCAGTGAAGCTGTGATTTTTAAAATGTTAAACATTAAGAAAAGCGCCGCGAGTGATCGTAGCGCTTTTTGTTTATTTTAAACCGAAACAATATCCTCTTTCAAGCGTTCTAAAAATAACTTTATTCAATAAGAGGTTATGAAAAAAAAGATTGTTGTTGCAGGTTGCGGATTTGGGGGTTTACAGTTTGTAAACCATTTGGAAAAGAACAAGTATGATATCATCATTATAGATAAAGTAAACCATCATCAGTTCCCACCATTGTTTTATCAAGTTGCAGCTTCACAGATAGAACCATCCACAGTATCCTTTCCCATAAGAAAAATATTTCAGAAAAGAAGCGATGTACGCATAAGACTGGCAACAGTTGTTTCAGTTAATGATGCCGAAAAGTATATAGATACATCCATTGGCAAATTCAGCTACGATTATTTGGTTATTTCTACCGGGACGCGTACCAATTTTTATGGCAACAATAAAGTAGAGGAAAATGCACTCGGTCTTAAATCAACCTATCAATCCATAAATGTTCGCAACGAGATATTACACAATTTTGAAGAGCTTCTCTATGCCGAAAACAAAGAAGGACTTTACAATATTGTGATCGTTGGAGGTGGTGCTACAGGTGTTGAACTGGCCGGTGCCTTTGCCGAGATGACCAAAGAAATCCTTCCCAAAGATTATCCCAATATTGATAAAAATAAGGTCAATGTTTACCTTCTCGAAGGTGGAACTAACACTCTGGCAAATATGAGTCCTTTTGCTCAGAAGTACTCTCAAAATCAGCTTCAAAAAATGGGGGTAATTGTAAAAACCGAAACTATAGTTACAGATTACAATGGAGAGGTTGTAACCTTAAATAATGGAGAGCAAATTCCAACTAAAAACGTAATCTGGTCAGCCGGTGTCTCCGGAAATACCATTGGCGGTATACCTGAAGCTTCCTTGCTCCGTAATGGGCGTATTAAAGTTGACAGATTCAATAAGGTTGAAAATCTTTCCAATGTTTATGCCATTGGTGATATTGCTTATATGGAAACCGATAAGTATCCAAAGGGGCACCCACAACTGGCAAATGTTGCCATAGGTCAGGGCAAAAACCTGGCACGAAATCTAAAAAGACTGGAGGATAACAAGAAACCCCTTAAACAGTATGAATATCGCAACTTAGGCACCATGGCCACAATCGGCAGGAATAAAGCCGTAGTTGATCTTCCATTCATTAAATTCAAAGGTTACTTTGCATGGCTTATATGGATGTTTTTGCACCTTATGCTTATCCTGAGTGTAAGAAACAAGCTGGTTGTTTTTATCAACTGGGCCTGGAACTACGTTACTAAAAATAACTCCCTCAGACTGATTCTGAAAGACAGCGATTAAAAGTTATTCTTCCCAGACAAGATAAGCTGATACGAGCCAGTGGTTAAGTTTGTTGTCAGAAATGGCGGTGGACTCGGGAATACTTATTGTGAGCGTGTGACTGCCCGGATTTATACCCTGCAAATTGATCTCTTCTGGTGTTACATCGCTTCCCGGGCACCAGTTGCTACGTGACAGATCTGATGATGCAAGTGGTTCCTCAATCTCTTTCACCTCACGCTTACCATCGCGACCAATATAAGCCATAGGTCTGGTTCTGAGCCAAACACCCGAAGTTGGGTTGAAACGGCGGAAAGAAGCACAATCAGTTCTCCACGGCGTGAAGTTTAATATCTCTTCACCATCAATAGAAAGGATATTCTTTTGCGGTCTGAACTCATCACCACCGGAATGGCCACCGTGGCCTGTTGCGATATATTTAAGTCTCACATTCTTAGCGTTTTCAGGAATACTGAAAGGGATAACTACATCACGTCGCGAAAAAATATCAGGATGTTTCTGACCAATATAGTAGTTAGTATTAATAAGCGACTCCACATGTATTTCAGGTTGTGGATCGCAAGGCAGCGCACTCTCTGTAAATTTCATTTCCACGTCAACAACATACCCCTCAGGTGTCCATGTGTCAATAAACACACCCACGTAAGCACCATTTTCCAGGAGAGATAACAGATCAGTAATATCCTGAGTCCATACAACCTCTTTGGCCCATCCATCTACATAAACAGGACGCCTTTTGGCAGATGTTGAATCATTATCATCACTAAAATGCCCCACACCAAAAGGAGTCATAAAGCGCATCAATTCGACTGTTGGATTGTAATTTTCACCCTTAACGATACCATTAAGCATCTCATAACGAGCAGTATCCTGCTGGGGATAAACAGCCCTGTCAGCTGCAATATCAATAATATTAATACCCGTACCTGCAGGAATCACGAAGCATGACCCTGATTTATCCCACGGATCGCCATTAGAAACAAGTGAAATCTTAATTTCTGCTTTGGTAAAGTTTGAGAAGCTTGGAATATCAATCTTCTTGAGAGCAATGCGTCCGTTGCCAAGATAAATTATATCACCTCTGTTTACCACACCGTTAGGATAATCAGTTGGATTAAAAAGTATTGGAGTATTTGTAAAAATATTTGTATTAATTGCATCCTTGGTGCGCTGAGCCATTGAAAGCTGGAGGAGCACAACAAGAGCCAGTACAATTGAAATTAGTCTCTTCATAAATCTGTAGGATATTAATATTAATCGGAACAAAAGTACAAAAAATCAGTTATATTTGTGTTACTATATGTATAGGTCCTATTCTTAAATCAATAAAAATTATGCGAATAAAAGAGATTATTCAGTCGATAGAGCAGTTAGCACCCGTGCCACTTCAGGAAGATTATGACAACAGCGGAATACAGGTAGGGGATATAAACAAAGAGGCTACCGGTGCACTTTTGGCAATAGACATAACCGAGAATGTGGTTGATGAAGCTGTTTCACTGGGATGTAATCTGATTATTTCACATCATCCACTGGCATTTAAGCCCTTTAAGTCGCTCACCGGAAAAAATTATGTTGAGCGATGCCTTATGAAAGCAATAAAAAATGATGTTGTAATATATGCGGCGCATACAAATCTGGACAATGCACAAGGAGGTGTAAACTACAAGCTTGCAGAGATGCTGGAGCTGGAGAATGTGAAAATACTTAAACCAAAAGAAAACTCGCTACTTAAGTTTGTGACCACCGTGCCACTTCAGCATGCCGACAGTGTACGAAATGCCCTGTTTAATGCAGGAGCTGGACATATAGGTAATTACGACAGTTGCAGCTATAATCTTACCGGCGAAGGGACCTTCAGGGCAGGTAAAGGAGCAAACCCTTATATAGGAGAAATAGATGATATTCATATTGAAACAGAAGTCAGAATAGAAACAGTTTTGCCTATCATGAAGAGAGAGGAGGTGCTTCGTGCACTACTTGCCGTACACCCCTACGAAGAGCCCGTTTATGACCTTTACCCAATTGAAAATGAGTGGTCTCGCCATGGTAGTGGTGTAGTAGGAGTGCTCCCTGAGCCCATGCCTGAACAGGAGTTTCTATATTTGTTAAAAGATATTTTCAATCTCCCCACCATACGTCACTCCAAAATTCAAGGTAAGGAGATAAGGGATGTAGCTATATGCGGAGGATCAGGTGCATTTTTAATACCAAATGCTATTTCTTATGGAGCAGATGCATTTATTACGGGAGAAGCAAAATATAACGACTATTATGATGTTGAAGATAGAATATTACTTGCTGTGGTAGGTCATTACGAATCTGAAATATGCACAAAAGAAATCTTTTTTGATGTGATTTCAGGAAAATTTCCTAACTTTGCGTTACATAAATCGGCATTCGATTCGAATCCCGTGAAATACCTGTAACAAAAGGCGGTCTGACTAGTTCCCGCGGTTATAGTTAAATGTGGTAATATAACGATCTTCAGAAGGCTCGTAGAATTACTGCATTTTTTGTTAGATAGAATATTAATTAAGAAAACCTTTCAATAAAAGATTCACACTATGGCTACAAAAAAATCAAAAGCAGAGCAGGAAGTTTCGGTTGAAGATAAGCTGAAATCACTTTTTAAGCTGCAGTCCTATTTATCAGAAATAGATCGTATTAAAACATTACGAGGAGAATTACCGCTTGAGGTTGCCGACCTTGACGATGAAATTGCCGGGCTGGGTACTCGTATCAACAACTTTCAGCTTGAACTGAAACAGCTTGATGAAAATATCAAAGCACAGAAAGGTAAGATTGAGACAAGCAAGACAAAAATTGAGAAGTATAACAAACAGCTCGATAATGTCAGAAACAGCAAGGAATATGACCATCTCTCAAAAGAGATTGAATTCGAGACACTTGAGATTGCTCTTTCTGAGAAACATATTCGGGAATTTGAAGAAGACATAGTTGCCATTAAAGAGCAAATAAATGATGCAAATGAACAGCTGAAAGATAAAACAGCCGATATTGATCATAAGAAAAAAGAGCTTGATGACATTGTTTCAGAGACAAAAGCCAAAGAAGAGAAGATTCGTGAGAAGGCTAAAAAAACTGAGACAACTATAGAGCCGCGACTTCTGACTGCTTTTAAGCGTATACGCAAAAATGCACGTAATGGCTTGGGCGTAGTACCCATTCAGCGTGGTGCTTGCGGTGGTTGCTTCAACAAAATACCGCCTCAGAAGCAGATGGATATCAAACTGAGAAAAAAAGTTATAGTATGTGAATACTGCGGACGTATCATGATTGATCCGGAAATTGCAGGGGTTACTGAGTAGAAGTTTTTTTCGGAAATAATTAAATACAGAAATATTTCACTAATTTATTCAGAAATTATCTGTTTTGAGTCCGAAAAAATGTACCTTTGCAAATTCAAAAGGCAAGGTAATCCAATTTATGTACACAGCTTAATTAGAACCTTTTGATTTATAGTTGATTGATCAAAAAAAAGTTTACTGGCAAGGTAATTTATTATAAACTATATGGCTAATCTGATTAATATTAAGAAAGGCTTGCAGATTCCGTTGCAGGGAGCTTCCGAAGAAGTTTCGAGAGGTAGTGTGACTAGTGAATTTGTGAGAATTTGTCCTGAAGATTTTCATGGCATTACTCCCAAGCTGGCCGTCAAAGTTGATGACAGGGTTAAAGCCGGAAATGCATTGTTCTATGCCAAGGATCATCCCGAGATTCTGTTTGCTTCACCGGTAAGTGGTGTAGTTACGGAAGTTGAGAGAGGTGAGAAAAGACGCATTCTGAACATTGTCATCAAAGCTGACAGTGAAATCGAGTATGAAGATTTCGGAGTAAAAAAGGTTACATCACTCTCCCCCGAGGAGATTAAAAAATCCATTCTGGATGCAGGAATGTGGTTCCTGATCAAACAACGCCCTTACGATGTGGTTGCAGTACCGGATAAACAACCACGCGATATTTTCATTACAGGTTTTGATACAGCTCCATTGGCACCCTCTTATGATTTTATTCTTGAAGGGCAGGAGGCTGACATTCAGACCGGGCTCGACGCATTGGCAAAGCTTACAAGCGGTAAAGTGTATCTTTCTATTAGCACTATAACAAAAAGTAAAGCACTTCGCGAAGCAAAAAATGTAGTAATTACAGAGTTTAGTGGTCCTCATCCTGCAGGAAACGTTGGAGTACAAATTAACAATATCAAGCCCGTTAACCGTGGTGAAGTTGTTTGGACGCTTAACGCAATAGATGTAGCGCTTTTAGGGAAATTTTTTAATAGCGGGCATGTAGATCTGACACGCACGGTAGCAATCTGCGGATCAGAAGTTAAGCAGACAGGATTCTTCAAAATGCTTATTGGTACAGAGCTGAACTCAATCTTCAAAGGTAATGTAACAGAAGGTATCTCATTAAGATATATCAGTGGTAACCCGCTTACCGGTCGTAAAATTGATGAAAACGGAGTACTTCGAGCCTATGATTCACAGGTAACGGTGATTCCTGAAGGTGATGATGTACATGAAGCATTTGGCTGGGCATCATTATCACCAAAAAGATACAGTGCAGGAGCAACATACCCCAAGTACAATAAAAAATTCAGACTGGACGCTCGTTTGATGGGAGGTCCAAGGGCAATTATCGTTTCAAATGAATATGATAAAGTATTCCCGATGGATATTTTCCCGGAACAACTGATAAAAGCAACAATTGCTTTTAACATTGATAAGATGGAACAGTTGGGTATTTATGAGGTTGCACCAGAGGATTTTGCTCTTTGTGAGTTTGTAGATACATCCAAGTTGGAAATTCAGCGCATCATTCGGACAGGTTTAGATCTGCTTCGTAACGAGATGGAGTAAAAAATAATAACTTATAAATGATAGAACTTTGAAAGCGTTAAAAAAGTATCTTGATAAGATAAAACCTAATTTCGAAGAAGGTGGTAAGCTTCATTGGCTATGGTCAACTTATGATGCATTTGAAACCTTCTTGTTTGTGCCTAACACAACATCGAAATCCGGAGTACATATTCACGATGCACGCGATTCTAAGCGTACAATGATTATCGTGATAATTGCATTATTACCCGCACTTTTAATGGGTATGTATAATGTAGGTTTGCAACACTATATGGCAGTAGGCCTGGAAGCAGGTGTATTCACTAAATTTATTTACGGTTTACTGGCCATCCTTCCCCAAATCATTGTTTCGTATGTTGTGGGATTGGGTATTGAGTTTGCTGTTGCACAGGTCAAAAAAGAAGAGGTGGCAGAAGGATTTCTGGTTTCTGGTATTTTGATACCAATGATATTACCAGTAGATACGCCACTTTGGATGATTGCTGTGGCAACTGCCTTCTCAGTAATATTTGCAAAAGAGGTGTTTGGAGGTACAGGTTACAATGTATTTAATGTGGCATTGATTGCCCGTGCATTCCTGTTTTTCTCATATCCTTCCAAAATGTCGGGCGACCAGGTATGGGTGCGCACCCGTGACACCTTTGGAATGGGTGGAGGACAGGTAGTTGATGGTTATTCAGGTGCCACACCGCTCGGACAGATTGGGGTTACCGAAGCAACAAGCTTTAGTGAAGTAACATTTACCGGCATAACTGGCCAACCTCTCTCTATAAGCGATATGTTTTTCGGATTTATTCCTGGATCAATCGGTGAGGTTTCAACCTTTGCAATTCTGCTTGGTGCAATAATACTTATTGCAACAGGTGTTGGAAGCTGGAAAACAATGCTATCAGTATTCCTTGGTGGTATTTTTACAGTATTGGTTGTGAATATCTTCGCAAAGAATGCTGTCATGGAAATGCCTCCACTGTATCATATATTACTCGGAGGTTTCGCGTTTGGAGCAGTTTTTATGGCAACAGACCCTGTGACTTCGGCGAGAACTGAAAAAGGTAAATGGATATATGGCTTTTTGATTGGCCTCATGGCAGTTACAATTAGAGTATTCAACCCTGGTTATCCAGAAGGTATGATGCTTGCAATCCTGTTTATGAATGCATTCGCACCACTTATCGACTTCTACGTGGTTGATGCCAACATTAAGCGTAGAATGAAACGAGTAACTAATAAAGTATAGCTATGAATAGAGAAAGTAACGGATATACAATAATATATGCTGCGGTGATGGTTGTCATTGTAGCACTCGGACTCTCATTTACACATCAGTCCCTACTTGATAAGCAGATTGCAAATGAGAATATTGATAAAATGCAACAGATTTTACGCTCACTCAATGTAACAGCCGGTACAGATGAAGCTGAAGCGAGGTATGCAGAGCTTGTTACAAATGCCTATCTGGTTACAGAAGATGGCGACAAGGTTGAAGGCTCAGAAGGCAATACACCTGAAGATCCTGCTTTTTCAACAGAGCTAGGAGATCCTTCAGCTCAGGGACTACCGGTTTATGAAGTTTCAATAGAAGGAAAGACAGTATACATTCTCCCAATGAGCGGTTCCGGACTTTGGGGAGCAATATGGGGATATTTGGCAATTGAGGATGATGGAAGCACTATCTATGGAGCTGATTTTGGTCACGCTGGTGAAACACCTGGACTGGGAGCTGAGATTGCTCAGAGATCTTTCGGAATGCAATTTGAAGGGAAAGAGGTTATTGAAGAAGGTAAATTCGTATCAGTTGCGGTAGTGAAACCAGGTCAGTCAGACGCCCGCCGTGATTATGTTGACGGTATTTCGGGAGGTACTATAACCAGTCAGGGAGTTGACAAAATGCTTTTAAATAGTGTGGGTATGTACGAGAATTTTTTGATGAAACTGAATAGAAATTAAGATATGGCATTAAATAGTAAAACTAAAGCGGTACTATTAGGACCGTTAAGTAAAAATAACCCCGTCATTGTTCAGGTGTTGGGTATCTGTTCAGCCCTTGCGGTGACATCAAAGCTGGAACCATCTTTGGTAATGGCTGTTGCAGTTACTACAGTTATGGCTTTTAGTAATGTTATAATATCACTATTACGCAAGACGATACCAAATCGAATACGAATTATAGTTCAACTTGTAGTAGTAGCGTCGCTTGTTACAATTGTTAGCGAAGTTTTGAAAGCATTTTCCTATGATGTTAATAAGCAATTGTCGGTTTTCGTTGGTCTTATAGTAACCAACTGTATATTGATGGGTCGCTTAGAAGCATTTGCTCTTGGTAACGGTCCATGGCCTTCATTTTTAGATGGGATAGGAAACGGTTTAGGTTATGGATGGATTTTGGTTGTGACAGGTTTTTTCCGTGAGTTATTAGGTTCCGGTGAACTTATGGGATACAGGGTTATTCCACAATCGTTTTACGATGCCGGATACGAGAACAACGGACTAATGATGCTTGCTCCAATGGCTGTTCTTATAGTAGCTTGCATTATATGGGTACACCGCTCGAAGAACAAAGATCTTCAGGAGGAAACCAATTAATTAACAGTAAATAAACAGATATAATATATGGATGCAATTAGTCTGATTGTAAGGTCGATATTCGTCGATAATATGGTTTTCGCATACTTCCTAGGTATGTGTTCATTCCTTGCTGTATCGAAAAATGTGAAGACAGCACTTGGCTTAGGTTTAGCTGTTACCATGGTGCTTGTTATTACTCTTCCCGTCAATTATTTACTGGAAAACTACGTACTTAAATCCGGTGCACTAGAGTGGTTAGGGCCACAATTTGCCAATGTGGACTTAAGTGTTTTCAGTTTGCTGATATTCATTGCCGTGATTGCTGCTATAGTACAACTAGTAGAGATGGTTATTGAACGATTTAGCCCCGCTTTGTATTCTTCACTGGGTATATTTCTTCCTCTTATAGCTGTTAACTGTGCTATTTTAGGAGGATCGCTATTTATGCAACAGCGTGAATTTGCCAACATAGGTATGGCAACAGCTTATGCGTTTGGTTCAGGTATAGGGTGGCTCCTTGCAATTGTAGGTATGGCTGCTATACGGGAGAAACTTGAATATTCAAATGTTCCGAAGCCACTGAAGGGATTAGGAATAACTTTTATTGTTACTGCTTTGATGGCTATCGGATTTATGAGCTTCTCAGGCATTAATATTTAATCAGGACTAAACACAATTAACAGATTAAAGAAAAATTTTAAGCATACAGGTATGAGCGTACTATTGAATGTGGGTGGACTAACTATATGGACAAGTGTTATTGTATTCTTGCTGATCATTCTTATACTGGTTATTGTTATTCTTGTCGCTAAAGAAAAATTGATACCGTCAGGAAATGTAAAGATCAATATAAACGATGATCCTGAAAAGGAGATTGAAGTGCCACAAGGAGCTACTCTCCTTAACTCTTTGCAATCGAAGGATATTTATCTCTCCTCGGCTTGCGGAGGTAAGGGTACTTGCGGTGAATGCCGTTGTAGAGTTACTTCGGGAGGTGGTGAGATACTACCCACTGAAAAAGGCCACTTTACACGCAAAGAGCAGTTGAACGACTGGCGTCTTAGTTGCCAGGTAAAAATTAAGGAAGATATATCGATTGTAATTCCTGAAGAGATTTTCGGTATTAAAGAGTGGGAGTGTGAAGTAATTTCAAACAAGAATGTAGCATCTTTTATAAAAGAATTCGTGGTGAAATTACCTGAAGGTGAAAGCATAGACTTTAAGCCCGGTTCATATAGTCAGATCAGAGTTCCGAAATTTGATGCTATTAAATATTCTGATTTTGATATTGATGAAAAATACAGATCAGAATGGGATAAGTTCCAGATGTGGGGTTTGGTTTGTAAAAGTGATGAAGATACATCGCGAGCTTACTCTATGGCTAACTTTCCTGCAGAGGGAAATATCATTACACTTAACGTACGTGTTGCCACACCACCGTTTGACAGAGCAAAAGGTACATGGATGAATGTTAATCCTGGTATTGTTTCGTCATATATATTCAACCTGAAACCTGGTGATAAGGTTATGATGTCGGGACCTTACGGAGAATTTCACCCAATTCTCGACAGCAAGAGAGAAATGTTATGGATTGGTGGTGGTGCTGGTATGGCTCCTTTGCGCTCTCAAATAATGCATTTGCTTAAGACATTGAAGGTTACAGACAGAAAGATGTCGTTCTTCTATGGTGCAAGAGCATTGATTGAAGCTTTTTATCTTGAAGACTTTTATGAACTTGAAAAGGAATTCCCCAACTTCTCGTTCCATCTTGCGCTTGATAAACCGGATCCTAAAGCTGACGAAGCTGGTGTAAAATATACCCCAGGATTCGTGCATCAGGTAATTTATGATACTTATCTGAAGGATCATGATGCTCCGGAAGATATTGAATATTACATGTGCGGTCCCGGACCAATGGCTAATGCTGCCCAGCGGATGCTTGACAGTCTTGGTGTTCCGTCTGAAATGATAATGTTCGACGACTTCGGATAATTCAAATTAATAACTGTTGCCCTTTCCTTATTCAGTGTTGAAATTGGAAAATTATTAAAGGCAGGCAGTATAATAAATAAAAAAGCGGTGCTCTTTATTGAAGTGCCGCTTTTTTGCATTCTTACTTCATTATAATTTATTCCTTGATCATATCAATCGGGATAGAGATATCATCCTCTATATCAAGCATTGCATTTATCAGATAGATCCGGCTATACTCGTTTAATGATTCTGTCTTAATCACTTTTTCAGATATTTTCCCCTCCTGCAATAGCTTTTGACGTTTAGTGCCATTTAGAATTGGGTAGTGTGGAGTAAACATTTTATCGTCTTTTTGCAGCACCACATTACTAAATGTTGTATCAGTAATATATCCATTCCTTACAATTAATACCTCTTCGCACTCTTCTCTTAAATCAAGTAGATTGTTGAGCTCCCTTCTGTCAGAAAATTTAAATGCATAATCGGGTGCAGCATTTATCAACTTTAACGATATTATTTCTTTCGGAATATATCTTTCGAATCCTATACTGTTTATTAGGTTATGATAGTGGATACTACATTTTACTTTTATATTCTCCATGCCGGGATTAAGCAACTCCTCCAGATCAGGCAGTTCAGGTGCTTCAAATCTGAAATATTCGCCAGTCTGACGCATACGTTTGATATGTGCATCAATATTTTTCACCCTACCATTAAGCATACAAATAGTTTCAAGAAACATAATCAGTCGTCGGGAAATCTTTTAAACAGATTAATAGCACTCAAAATGGGAGATAAACCTTTTGAAGTGACTCTAGATATTCTTTATTAACGTCACTTTTTGAAGTGATACCCCCACCACTATGAAAAACAAGACCCTTTTCATTTTGTTCAATAAAACGTATTAAAACAAAAGAATCCAGATTTGTTCCGTCAAAATAGCCGGCCACACCTGTGAAATATCCACGTGGTTTCTTTTCTGCTTCAATTATAGTCCTGAGAGTGGATTCTTTTGGTGCTCCCGAAACAGAACCTGCAGGCAGAAGTTTGAAGAGGATTGTTCCAATATCTGACTGGTACTTGGAAGGAAGAGTACCTTCAATCTCAGAGCTTACCTGGATTAAACTGCCTTTATTTGTTTTCACTACATCTGTGTACCTGAAGCGGTTAACACGGACATTATTAGCTACCTTACTCAAGTCGTTTCTAAGTAGATCTACTATTGTATTATGCTCTGTTGTCTCCTTTTCGTCGTTGATCACAATTTTTTCTGCATCAGGTATAGATGCATCAATAGTTCCTTTCATGGGAAATGTATAAATCTTTCCATCAGTAATTTTTATAAAACATTCAGGAGAAAAACAGACAAATCTATCGGGAACCAGAAGTTTGTAAGTCGATTTGCTCAGATTGAAAATTTCTTTAAGAGAGAGAGTCGTTTTAACAGGTGTCTCTATTGTTAGATTAGTAAGATAATTATCACCCCTTTTTATTCCTTTTATCACTCTCTTGAAACGTTTCTTATAAACCGTCAATTCTTCCGGAAATATTTCTAAATTATAATACGAAAGTTTTTTTGTATAATGTGAAGTAACTTCATTGCTATTACCAATACCATTTACATCGAATAGAATATCGCTCTGTGATAGAGGATCAGTAATAAAAAATCCCTCATTCATCTCGAAGTCTATCCCAAACAGAAAAGGAGAATTTTTTGTTCCTGCATTGTTCATTTTCTTTTCTAATATATCCCTTTGAAAGTATATACTTTATAATTCAATTTGTTTTAAAGAATCCTTCATAAATTATAAACAAAAAAGAGGGTTGAACTGTTTCTATTATTAATAAATTAATGGATTATATCGTTGTTTTAGTCTAAATGAATTGGGTTTACTTAAATTATATTGAATTTTAAAACAAAGGCATGTTATAGTTTTAAACCCTTTTCAGTTTCAAATTGCCATTTATAACAGGGTGTAAGTAATAATTTAAAGTTTTTATGAAGAAAATTCTTGAAATATTTTGTTAGTAAGGTTTTTTACTTTTACTTTGTACCCATAAAATTAAAAATTGATTTAGCGTTATGCACCACAATATAGATATTCTAGTCATTTCTATTCTACTTCTGGAAAACTTCGGAGGGTGAGACTGGCATATCAAAAATAACGACTAACAGAGTAAAAATACAGATAACCTTTCTCACCCGGTGGGAAGGGTTATTTTTTTTATAAAAGAATAAGAAACAGGTTGAACAAGATGGAACGGATTTATGTTTTTGATACAACACTAAGAGATGGGGAGCAGGTTCCCGGCTGTCAGTTGAATACGATAGAGAAGATTCAGATTGCCCAGGCACTCGAGCTGCTGGGGGTTGATGTTATTGAAGCTGGATTTCCAGTATCCAGTCCCGGTGATTTTAATTCAGTAGTTGAAATATCCAAAGCTGTCACATGGCCTGCAATATGTGCGCTTACACGTGCAGTTGAGAAAGATATTGAAGTTGCTGCTGAAGCATTAAAATATGCAAAACGAAAAAGAATACATACAGGTATAGGAACATCAGACTTTCATATAAAGCATAAATTTAATTCAACTCAAGAAGAAATTTTGGAGAGAGCTGTTAAGGCAGTAAAATATGCTCGCAATTTTGTTGACGATGTAGAATTTTACGCTGAGGATGCGGGTCGTACTGATAATGAATATCTTGCAAAAGTTGTACAAGCTGTTGTAAATGCAGGTGCAACTGTTGTAAATATCCCTGATACTACAGGTTATTGTTTTCCGGACGAGTATGGAGCAAAAATTAAATATTTAGTTGAAAATGTAGATCTGAAAGATGCGATATTAGCGACACACTGTCACCAGGATTTGGGTATGGCAACTGCAAACACACTTGCTGGTGTGATAAATGGAGCACGTCAGGTTGAGGTAACGATAAACGGAATTGGAGAAAGAGCTGGTAATACTTCACTTGAAGAGGTGGTTATGGCGCTCAGAAGCCACAAAGACAGAGGTTTTGATACTAATATAAATTCACAACATATTTATTCAACAAGCCGTCTTGTTTCGAGTTTGATGAATATGCCTGTTCAACCGAATAAGGCTATAGTTGGTAGGAACGCTTTTGCACATTCTTCAGGAATACACCAAGATGGAGTACTTAAGAATGTGGAGACTTATGAAATTATTAATCCCAAAGATGTGGGAATAGATGATAATGCAATTGTACTGACAGCTAGAAGTGGTCGTGCAGCACTAAAAAACAGACTCTCATTGCTTGGTGTAAAGCTTGAATCTGAAGAGCTAGACAAAGTATATGAGGAGTTTTTGAACTTGGCAGACAGGAAAAAGAGCGTAAATGATGATGATATCCTAATGCTGGTTGGTAAAGAGGCCAGACTTAATCGTATCAAAGTGGATTATCTGCAGGTTGTTTGCGGTATAGGTGTTCGTGACGTTGCAAGTATCGGACTGAATATTGCAGGTGAACATTTTGAAGCAACGGCAACAGGCAATGGTCCCGTAGACGCTGCTATCCGCGCAGTAAAGAACATCATTCGCAGGGAAATGAAGATCCAGGAGTTTCTTATTCAGGCAATTGACCGAGGCAGTGATGATGTAGGTAAAGTACATATGCAAGTTGAACATAATGATGTTGTTTATTATGGTTTTGCCGCAAATACGGATATTGTTGCAGCGTCTGTGGAAGCATTTATTGATGCAGTGAATAAGATCGTAGAATAAAAAAATAACTATACATTAATATTTTAACAAATAAAACAGCAAATAAATTATATATGAAGACTCTTTTTGATAAAGTATGGGACGCACACGTTGTTACAGAGGTGAAGGATGGTCCCACTCAATTATATATAGATCGCCATCTGTGTCATGAGGTAACAAGTCCTCAGGCATTTGCAGGATTACGTGAGCGTGGACTGAAAGTGTTCAGACCGGAACAAACTACGCTGACAGCGGACCATAATATACCTACAATGAATCAGGAGAGTCCAATACGTGATACTATTTCCCGTTTCCAAGTAGAAACACTTGCCAAAAATGCTCGTGATTTTGGTCTGACTTATTATGGATTGGGAAACCCGAAGAATGGTATTGTTCACGTTATTGGACCGGAAAACGGTTATACACAACCGGGTATGACAATTGTTTGTGGAGATAGTCACACATCCACTCACGGAGCATTTGGAGCAATTGCTTTTGGAATTGGAACAAGTGAGGTTGAGATGGTTCTGGCATCACAATGCATTTTACAGACCCGACCAAAAACAATGCGTATCAATTTTGAGGGTAAACTTAATGATAAAGTAGGTGCTAAGGATATGGCACTTTATATGATATCACAACTTACAACCGGTGGTGCAACAGGTTATTTTGTTGAGTATGCGGGGGAAGCTGTTCGTAATCTGACAATGGAACAGAGGATGACTCTTTGTAATCTGAGTATCGAAATGGGTGCACGTGGTGGACTTATAGCTCCTGATGAAACAACATTTAACTATATTAAAGGACGTCAGTTTGCTCCAAAAGATGAAAGGTGGGATGAAGCCTTAGCTTATTGGAAAACACTTAAATCAGACTATGATGCAGTGTTTGATAAAGAGGTGACATTTGATGCTGCTAAAATTCCACCAATGATTACTTATGGTACTAATCCAGGTATGGGTATGCCAATAGACGGCACAATTCCCAGACTTGAGGATATTGATAATGCAGGTAAAATATCTTTCGAGAAATCTCTTAAATATATGGGATTCGAGCCTGGAGAAAAGCTTGAAGGCAAAAATATTGATTTTGTGTTTTTGGGAAGTTGTACGAATGGACGAATCGAAGATTTCCGACAGTTTACAGATTACGTGAAAGGCAAAAAGAAAGCTGATAACGTTACTGCTTGGCTTGTACCTGGTAGTTGGCAGGTTAGAAAACAAATTAAGGATGAGGGGCTTGATAAGATTTTGCAAGATGCAGGATTTGAGATCAGACAACCAGGTTGTTCAGCTTGTCTGGCAATGAACGATGATAAGGTACCTGCAGGAAAATATGCAGTTTCTACATCAAACCGTAATTTCGAAGGAAGACAAGGACCCGGCGCAAGAACAATATTGGCAAGTCCTCTTGTTGCCGCTGCAGCAGCAGTTACTGGAAAAATAACGCAACCGTAATATTATACAAAATGGAAAAATTTACAACAATAACATCAACATACGTTCCACTTCCAATTGAGAATGTGGACACCGATCAGATTATACCTGCACGCTTTCTAAAAGCAACCACCAGAGATGGTTTTGGAGACAACCTGTTTGCTGACTGGCGCTATGATAAAGAGGGAAATCCTAAAAAGGATTTTGTACTCAATGATGCTACATATTCAGGTGAGGTATTAGTGGCAGGAAAGAATTTTGGAAGTGGAAGTAGTCGTGAACATGCTGCATGGGCAATCGGTGGATACGGGTTTAAGGTGGTGGTATCCAGTTTTTTTGCTGATATATTTCGTAATAATGCCCTTAACAATGGTATTCTGCCAGTGGTTATTTCCGATGATTTTCTAAGTGAATTGTTTGCATCTTCAAGAGAAAATTCAAAAGCTACAGTAACAGTAAATCTGGAAGAACAAACAATTGTAAACAATGAAACAGGCAGATCAGAATCCTTTGAAATAAATGCTTATAAGAAGGAGTGTTTGCTGAAAGGTCTGGATGATATAGATTTTCTTATGTCTAACAGAGATAAGATACTGGAATATGAGAAAAAAAGAATATTCTCGTACGAATAAAGTAATTTATTCAGGCTAGTAGAAAAAAATAAAACACCTCAAAAAATTAATTATTTTGCGAGTTTCAAGGAAAATAGAGATAATGGATACTACCCTGCGTGATGGTGAACAGACATCAGGGGTATCTTTTGCTACAGAGGAAAAGGTGAGTATTGTAAACCTTCTTTTGGATGAACTGAAAGTTGACAGAGTTGAGATAGCATCTGCACGAGTATCGGAGGGGGAGTTTAAGTCAGTACAAAAGATGGCGCAATGGGCTAATACCCACGGCTATTTAGACAAGCTGGAAGTACTTGGTTTTGTAGACGGCACAACCTCTCTTGAATGGATATCCAAAGCTGGTTGTAAGGTAGTAAATCTTTTAAGCAAAGGCTCATTTAAGCATTGTAAATATCAGTTACGCAAATCTCCCGAACAGCATTTAGCAGATGTAAAAAAATGCATAAACACTGCTAAAGAAATGGGGCTTACCGTAAATCTCTATCTCGAAGACTGGTCCAATGGTATGCGAGAGTCAAAAGATTACGTGTTTCAAATGATGGACGGGTTAAAGGATGAACCTGTTAAGCGCTTTATGCTTCCCGACACATTAGGTATTCTTAATCCTGATGAAACTCGTCTTTTTTGTACTGAGATGATTGAACGTTATCCAGGAATTCATTTCGATTTTCACGCTCACAATGATTATGATCTTGCGGTTGCCAATGTTTATGAAGCACTGAAGGCTGGGGTTATGGGAGTACATGTAACAGTAAATGGTCTGGGAGAACGAGCTGGAAATGCACCACTTACCAGCGTTATAGCACTCATTCATGATCATTTGCGAATGAAGACCAACGTTGATGAATCAAAGCTATATAATGTGAGTAAAGTTGTAGAAAGCTATTCAGGTGTCCGTATTCCAAATAATAAGCCATTGATTGGTGACAACGTCTTTACGCAGGTTGCAGGTGTTCATGCAGATGGAGATAAAAAGAAAAACCTCTATTTTAATGATCTGTTGCCCGAGCGTTTCGGACGTTATCGTGAGTATGCACTAGGAAAAAATGCAGGGAAATCGAACATTATAAAGAATCTGGAGACACTTGGAATTGAGCTTGATGATGAGTCGACAAGTAAAGTTACTTCTAGAATTATTGAATTAGGAGATAAAAAAGAGTTGGTTAGTTTGGATGAATTACCATATATCGTTTCAGACGTACTGAAAAACGGGAACGATTATAAAGATATTCAGATGTTAAATTACTCATTAACACTTACTGATGGGTTAAGACCAACAGCAACCGTGAAGATTTCTATAAAGGGTAAGGAATATCAGGAAACAGCTGCAGGAGAAGGGCAATATCATGCCTTTTCTAAAGCAATGTTCAAGATATACAGGGGTCTGAATAAACCTGTACCTGAACTGATAGATTATGAGGTAGTGATACCACCCGGAGGTAAAACAAATGCTTATGTGCAAACTGTTATCACCTGGAAGTTTGAGGGTAAAGTGTTTAAAACAAGAGCACTTGATATAGACCAGACTGTAGCTGCAATAAAAGCTACTATGAAGATGCTGAATATGCTTGAAAGCGGTAATATTCCAAATATGAACTATATGGAGCTGCCATAAGCTACAGAAATTCATATAAAGATTAAACAGAGAATAGAAATATATAACAGACAACAAAATATAATAAACGAATGAAATTGAATATTGCAGTATTGCCGGGTGACGGAATAGGTCCCGAAATAATGAAACAAGCTTTAAACATTACAAAAGCTGTTTGTAATAAATTCGGTCATGAATTAACCTATAAAGAAGCAATTGTTGGAGCATGCGCTATTGATTCAACAGGAAATCCTTATCCCGACGAGACTCATGAACTTTGCATGAATAGTGATGCTGTTCTTTTTGGTGCTATCGGTGATCCAAAATATGATAATAACCCAAATGCTAAAGTGAGACCTGAACAAGGTTTGCTTAGCATGCGCAAGAAACTGGGACTATACGGTAATATTCGTCCTGTAATGACTTTTCCTTCACTTATACACAAATCACCCCTCAGAGCTGACTTGGTTGAGGGTGCTGACTTTGTTTGCATTCGTGAACTTACCGGTGGAATGTATTTCGGCAGACCACAGGGCAGGAGTGAAGATGGTAATACAGCTTATGATACATGTATTTATACACGTGAAGAGGTCGAGAGAATACTACATCTTGCATATAAATTTGCCGGACAGCGACGCAAGAAGCTTACAGTTGTTGATAAGGCAAATGTGATTGCAACTTCAAGACTGTGGCGTCAAGTTGCTCAGGAGATAGCTCCTCACTATCCTGATATAGAGACAGATTTCCTGTTCGTTGATAACGCTGCAATGCGTATAATTCAATGGCCCAAAAGTTTTGATGTGATGGTTACAGAAAATATGTTTGGTGATATACTTACCGACGAAGCATCTGTAATCACTGGTTCTATGGGACTTCTTCCATCTGCATCAATAGGATTACACACATCACTTTTTGAGCCTATACATGGCTCTTATCCGCAAGCAGCAGGAAAAGATATTGCTAATCCGCTTGCAATGATTCTATCCGCTGCACTAATGTTTGAATATGGATTTAATCTGAACGAAGAAGGAGCTATGATACGTGAGGCAGTAAACGCAAGCCTGGAAGCAGGTGTGGTAACTGAAGATATTGCAGATGGAGGTAAAGTTTACAAGTTGAGTGAAGTAGGGGAATGGATTACTTCTTATATCAATAAAAAGTAAGAATGAATAATGAATAGTCAGTCAAAACAAATAGAGAATCTGCGAAGCGCAACCAGCACTCAAGGTCGCCGAATGGCAGGAGCAAGAGCACTCTGGCATGCAAACGGCATGACAAGAGAGCAGATGGGCAAACCCATTATTGCCATAGTAAACTCATTTACTCAATTTGTGCCCGGCCATGTGCATCTGCATGATATAGGACAGAAAGTAAAGAAAGAGATTGAGAAACTGGGTTTTTTTGCAGCTGAGTTCAATACAATTGCAGTTGATGATGGTATTGCAATGGGTCACGATGGTATGTTATACTCTCTTCCCTCACGCGATATGATTGCAGACTCTGTTGAGTACATGGTAAATGCACACAAAGCTGATGCAATGATTTGTATCAGCAACTGTGACAAGATTACCCCCGGAATGCTTATGGCTGCAATGCGACTAAACATACCAACAATTTTTGTTTCGGGTGGACCTATGGAGGCTGGTAAGATTGATGATGAACAGATCGATCTTATTGATGCAATGATAGAATCGGCAGACGAATCTGTTTCTGATGAAAGGATATCACAACTCGAAGTTTCAGCATGCCCAACTTGCGGATCCTGCTCAGGTATGTTTACAGCTAACTCTATGAACTGTCTTAATGAAGCTATAGGACTAGCATTGCCCGGTAATGGTACAATACTTGCGACGCATGTTAACCGCAAAGAGCTGTTTGTAAAGGCAGCTAAGCAGATTGTGGAGAATGCAGAAAAGTATTATTTCGAAGGAGATGAGACAGTACTACCACGTAATATTGCCACCCGTAAGGCATTTCTTAATGCAATGACTTTAGATATTGCAATGGGTGGTTCCACTAATACAATCCTGCACACTCTGGCTATTGCACATGAGGGTAATGTTGACTTCAATCTTGATGATATAGACGAGCTGTCAAGACGTGTACCTTGTATATGTAAGGTTGCGCCTAACTCTAAGAAATATCACATTCAGGATGTTAATCGTGCAGGCGGAATTATGGGAATTTTAAATGAACTTGCCAAAGCAGACCTGATTGACACTTCAGTTAAACGTGTTGATGGATTATCACTTGCAGAAGCAATCGAGAAATATGATATAACAAAAGAAAATCCGGATACAGAAGCATTAAATATCTATTCATCAGCTCCGGGTAACCGTTTTAACCTCGTAATGGGATCTCAGGATGCACGATTTAAGGAGCTTGACACTGACAGAGAAAATGGTTGTATCAGAAGTGTTAAGCATGCTTATACTGTAGATGGAGGTCTTGCAATACTAAAAGGTAATATAGCTCAGAATGGCTGTGTAGTTAAGACTGCAGGTGTAGATGAAAGTATATGGAAATTTTCAGGCAGAGCAAAAGTATTCCAATCTCAGGATGATGCATGCGCGGGTATACTTAAAGGCGAAGTCGAATCAGGTGATATTGTAGTCATAGTTTATGAAGGTCCTAAAGGCGGACCTGGCATGCAAGAAATGCTTTACCCAACATCTTACATTAAAGCAAAAAAGCTTGGTAAAGAGTGTGCACTGATTACAGACGGTCGTTTTTCAGGTGGCACATCAGGGTTGTCAATAGGACATATATCACCAGAAGCTGCTGCCGGCGGAAATATCGGTCTTGTTCTTGATGGTGATATAATAGAAATAGATATACCTAACAGAAGCATTAATCTGAAAATAAGCGAAGAGAAGCTTCAGGAAAGAAGACAGCAAGAGGAGGCAAGAGGTGAGGAAGCCTTTACTCCTTTACGTAAGAGAAATGTTTCAAATGCATTAAAGGTTTATTCACACTTTGTAAGTTCGGCCGACAAGGGAGCGGTAAGGATAATTTAATATTCATCACAATAAGAGTATAATTATTATGAACAAAGATATTCAAACTCAAGCTACTACACCTCCTGCAATTAAACAGGAGACTGAGATTATATCGGGAAGTGAAATATTAATTCGTTCACTTTTAGCAGAAGGGGTTGACACTTTATTTGGTTATCCGGGTGGTGCCATAATGCCTGTGTTCGATGCACTTTATGATCACAAAAATGAAATAAGGCATGTGCTGGTTAGGCATGAACAGGGAGCAGTGCACGCAGCCCAAGGATATGCAAGAGTTTCAGAGAAAGTGGGAGTGGCACTTGTTACCTCTGGACCGGGTGCAACAAACACAATAACAGGAATTACGGACGCAATGATGGATAGTACGCCTCTTGTTGTGATTTCTGGTCAGGTTAGTTCTGCCCTATTGGGCTCTGATGCTTTTCAGGAAGCTGATGTTATTGGTGTTACTCAACCAATCACGAAGTGGGCATATCAGGTGAGAAGGGTAGAGGATCTGGCATGGGCTGTTTCCAGAGCTTTTTATATTGCTTCGAGTGGTCGCCCCGGTCCTGTGGTACTTGATATTGCCAAAGATGCTCAGATTAACAGTTGTGAATACAGTTATCAAAAGAGTACCTTTTTACGCAGTTACCAGCCCGTTCCAGACATTGAGAAGGAGAATATAAAGAAAGCAGCAGAAATAATTAACAGTGCCAAGAAACCTCTTGCACTGATAGGGCAGGGTGTAATTCTGGGAAATGCTGAAGAGGAACTTCGAACTTTTCTCGAAAAGGCAGATATCCCTTTTGGATCAACTATTCTGGGATTGTCAGCAATGCAAAGTAATCACCCTCTAAATTTCGGTATGCTGGGTATGCATGGTAATGTTGCACCAAATATGATGACTAATGAGTGCGATGTTTTGATTGCAATCGGCATGAGATTTGATGACAGAGTTACCGGTGACCTTAAAACTTATGCTAAACAGGCAAAAGTTATACATTTTGATATCGATCAAGCAGAGTTGGATAAAAATGTGAAGACAACTGTTAAGGTGGCGGGAGATGCAAAACAGACGCTGCCGCTGGTTACTGAACTGCTGGAAAAGAGATCGCTCTCTGAATGGATATCTGAATTCAACCCCTACGTACAGAAAGAATATGATTGTGTTATACAAAACGAGTTATATCCAGAAAACGGAGGTGAAATCAAGATGGGCGAAGTGATTAACAAAGTAACTGAAGCCACTGATAATAAAGCAATCTGTGTGACTGATGTTGGTCAGCACCAAATGATGAGCACCCGCTATTTCAAATACACTCAATCGAGGAGCATGGTTACATCAGGAGGACTCGGGACTATGGGCTTCGGACTTCCTGCAGGTATAGGTGCCAAATATGGTGCACCTGACAGAACTGTTTGTATATTTGTGGGCGACGGTGGATTACAGATGACTATACAGGAATTTGGTACAATTATGGAGTATGATGTTGATGTGAAAATTATCCTTCTTAATAATAATTACCTTGGCATGGTACGCCAGTGGCAGGAGTTGTTTTTCGATGAACGATATTCTGAAACACATCTGAAAAATCCTGACTTCATAAAAATTGCTGATGCATACAAAATAAAAGGTCGTAAAGTTACCAAACGCGAAGAGCTTGACGATGCTATAAGTGAGATGCTGAGTCATAAAGGTGCTTTCCTGCTTGAAGTAGTTGTGGAAACAAAAGGTATGGTTTATCCTATGGTACCTGCCGGTGGTTGTGTGACCAATATTTTACTGGGAAACGGACAAACGATGTAAGATGGTTAATTGTGAACTTTGAACCGTGATCAGATATAAGTTACATAATATATGTGATGTGTAATGAATCAAATTTAAAATCAACAAAAATGGAAGACAATAAAACATTGTATACAATAACCATTTTCTCGGAGAATACTGTGGGTGTACTTAATCAGATCACTACAATATTTACCCGCAGACAATTGAATATCGAAACGCTTTCGGTCTCACCCTCTGCCATCAAAGGTATTCATAAATTCACCATTACTACTTTTGCGAATGATGAGGATATAATGAAAAAGCTTGTGCGTCTCATCGATAAAAGGGTAGATATTCTTAAAGCTTATTATAATACCGATGAGGACCTGGTTCATCAGGAAGTGGCTTTGTATAAGATGTCTACCGATAAAGTACTCGAGCATGGATCAATAGAATATCTTGTGAGAAAATATAATGTACGTATCTTAGAAATTTCAAAAGACTGCATAGTTTTTCTAAAAGCTGGGCATTATGTTGAGACACAGAGCCTGTTTGATGAATTGGCCGAGAAAATAGGTGTTCTTCAGTTCGTACGGTCAGGAAGAATAGCAATTACCAAATCAAAAGTTGAGAGATTGAGTGATATGCTGGCGAAGAGGGAGTTGTCTAACAATAATGTAGAATAACAAATGAGCAGTATACAACATGATTATACTGATTAACACGAGTATAAATATATAAATTAGTAATATTACCAAAGCTTTTCATCTGTAAAGATGATTAAGTGAGGCTAAAATCAAACAAAATGGCAAAAATGAATTTTGGCGGAGTAGAAGAAAATGTAGTAACCCGCGAAGAGTTTCCTTTGAGTAAAGCTCAGGAAGTATTAAAGGATGAAATAATTGCAGTGATTGGTTATGGTGTTCAGGGTCCCGGACAATCATTGAACCTGCGTGATAACGGTTTTAATGTAATTGTTGGTCAACGTAAAGAAAGTAAGACTTGGGATAAAGCAATAGCCGATGGCTGGGTACCGGGTGAAACACTTTTCGAGATTGAAGAAGCATGTGAAAGAGGTACAATTATTCAGTACTTACTGTCTGATGCTGCACAGATTTCAATGTGGGATACTGTAAAGAAACATTTAACACCTGGCAAAGCGCTTTATTTCTCACATGGTTTTGGAATCACATACAAAGAGCGTACAGGAATTATTCCTCCGGCTGATGTAGATGTAATTCTGGTTGCACCAAAAGGTTCAGGAACAAGCCTACGCAGGATGTTTCTTGAAGGACGCGGTTTGAATTCAAGTTATGCAATATTTCAGGATGCTACAGGCAGAGCTTACGAGCGAGTTGTGGCATTAGGTATTGGTGTAGGTTCTGGCTATCTATTTGAAACTGATTTCAAACGTGAGGTGTTTTCTGATCTCACTGGTGAGCGCGGTACTCTGATGGGTGCTATTCAGGGGCTATTACTTGCACAATATGAAGTTCTTCGTGAAAACGGACATACTCCCTCAGAAGCCTTTAACGAAACCGTTGAAGAGCTTACACAATCACTGATGCCACTGTTTGCTGAGAATGGAATGGATTGGATGTATGCTAACTGTTCAACAACAGCACAAAGAGGGGCATTAGACTGGATGGGACCGTTTCATGATGCTACAAAACCAGTTTTCGAAAAACTCTATAAAGAAGTAGCCAACGGAAATGAGGCTCAGCGTTCTATTGACAGCAATTCACAGCCTGATTATCGTGTGAAACTTGAAGAAGAACTAAAATCATTGCGCGAAAGTGAAATGTGGAAGACAGGTGCTGTGGTTCGCAAGCTAAGACCAGAAAATAACTGATTAACTTTAAACTTAATCAAAAAACAAAAGAGACTAGGATTTAATCTTAGTCTCTTTTTTTCTGTTTACCTGATTTTAATATTCCGGAGATGTTTTTAAACTATAATTGCAATCTTCAATTATGTACTATTTTATTAGATTAGTAATTAATCTTCCCTCGTAAGGTCAAGTTTTTCATCATCTCTGCCACGATCGTAAAACATCTTCTTAAGAGGATTCTTACGAGCTTCATCATATATAACACGATTTCTGTAAATATCAACAGCCATATAAATTGACTGGCGAAATGATTCATCCGAAGCCTCATTTTTTCCCGCAATATCGTAAGCTGTTCCGTGATCAGGAGAAGTTCGTATAATAGGTAATCCTGCAGTATAATTAACACCCATATCCATTGCCATTGTCTTGAATGGAATCAGCCCCTGATCATGATACATGGCCAATATGGCATCAAACTCTTTAAAACGTCCACTTCCGAAAAAACCGTCAGCAGCATAAGGTCCTGCACACAAAATCCATTCTTCCTGAGCTTCTTTTACTACAGGTGCGATAATTTCTTCTTCCTCTTTTCCCAGAAGACCATTTTCACCGGCATGAGGATTCAGTCCTAGCACTGCAATTCGTGGTGCATCAATACTAAAATCACGCTTCAGTGTATTGTTGAGGGTTCTTATCTTTTCGGCTATAAGCTCTTTTGATAGTGCAGAAGAGACATCTTTAAGAGGAATATGAGTAGTTGCGAGAGCCACTCGCATTGTTTGTGTAGCCATTATCATAAGAGCCTTTTCACCTTCACCGGCAAATCTTTCTTCAAGAAATTCGGTGTGTCCGGGAAATTTAAATTGATCACTCTGTATAGTGTCTTTGTTGATAGGCAGTGTGACAAGAACGTCAATCTTGTTTTCTTTCAGATCTTTAGTGGCGCAATCAAGTGCTATGTATGCTGACTCGCCAGCTTCGGCAGTTGCTGTGCCTATATCAATACGCGTTTCATCTTTTATACAATTCAATAGATTTATTCTACCTTCTCTTGATTCTTCAACACTGTTTATTATATTAAAATTTACAGAATTATTATTTAGTAACTTACGATGGTAGGATGCAGACTTTGATGATCCGTATATTATCGGGTGAATCAATTCTAACATACGGATGTCGGAAAACGTTTTCATTAATATTTCGTATCCAACACCATTAACATCTCCATGTGTTATGCCTACTTTAATTAGCTCTGACATTTATATATAATTTAATTCTCTATTTAATAGTAATATTTCTATGCTTCTATCACAAACTCTTCAGGTTTTGGGAAACTTATAGTATACAATGTGGCTTCAAGGCTACGCATTAGGTTACGTTTATTCGTTTCAGGTGCATAAACATACGTTTCCACAACTATAACCATACCGGTGTTCTCATTCACGAAAGCATGCATAACAAACGGCCCTCCCATCATATCGGTGGTCATTTCCCATAAACCTCTCAGCTCAGCGCGGAAGATACCGTCAACTGTAAATCTCCTGTAGTCGGGTGGATAAACTGTTGATGTTGACATTTCTGAATCAAACGCTCCCTTAATATATTTACCTAAAAATTCATTCCGCACTTTTATCAGTGAGTCTTTTTCAAAAATTGTTTCAGATCTATAAGGGAATTGATAAATAACAATGTCCTGGCGACCTCTCCCCGAGTTGTTTGTAGCCCATAGAAAGTTATTGAACTCCTCGAAATTTACAATACCTTTTGGAAAATGAATATTGATACCAAACATCTGCTGAGCACGTACTACGGGACTTTTAATCTCGTTCTTGAGCCATTGTGCATTTCGTTCAAGCTCTTTTTCTATAAAATAATTAACGATAACATCTTTATTTTCTGTCACATAATTAGCGAAACTTGTGCTGTCCGGTGCCTTTATATTCATAATTACCTGACCAGCGGCATAAGTATCGAGTTCAGCTTCCAGTTTGGGCTGACTATACATTTCAGAAATAACAGGAATTACTATATTTCTTGCCATCTTAAATGTACTCGTAAAATTTTCAGGAGTAATGTGCAGGATCCTGAAGTTGGGTTCAGGCTGTGGCAACCCTTTCGTGTTTGAATTGAGCACATCAAAAAGTGCTCTGCCAGATGCGTTTTCCCATGAAGTATCATCCATTATTACAAGAACTTCATTATTAGCTCCTGAAGCAGAGAGAAAACCACCTCCGCTATTACATGAAGATAAGAGAACAATAACCGCTAAAAGAGTGAGTAAACCAGTAAAATGTTTCATAATATTTTTTATTGTGATTTCACTTTATTCCACTTTATAAAACAAATATACAATTATTTGTGTGGATAATAAGCTGTTTGGTTTTAATTTATGATAAATAGCTAACTCTTATCGCCGATCTTAGCCGTTGATAGCATTCCGCATGCTGCATAAATATCTTCACCTCTTGATGCACGTATTGTACAGATAAAACCTTTTGAGGTTAAAGTATCACGGAATTTAATCATGTTTTCGTTTGTTGAAGGGCGAAGTTTACTCATAGGTATAACGTGAAACCGGATTAGATTGATCCTGCAATCCAGTCCGTTAAGCAATTTTGCCAGCTCCCTTGCATAAAGCAGTGAATCATTTACCCCGTCAAACATTATATATTCAAAAGATAAACGGCGCTGATGACTCCAGTCGTAATCACGAAGAAGCTCAATTACAGAAGTTACAGGTGCCGATTTTTCTATTGGCATAATTGTGAGGCGCTCTTCAGGAATAGGATTGTGTAAACTTACTGCAAGGTGACATTTGCTGTCTTCAAGAAATCGTTTGAGGTTGGATGTAAGTCCTATAGTTGATAAAGTAATTCTTTTCGGGCTCCAGGCAAGCGAATACTCAGCCATCAACAAATCAGATGCTTTTTTCACATTCTTGTAATTGTCTAATGGTTCACCCATTCCCATAAAAACGAGATTAGTGATTTCTTCAGAATCGGGTACTGAATATACCTGATTAAGAATTTCCCCTGCTGTAAGATTATCATGAAAGCCCTGTTTTCCTGTCATGCAGAAATCGCAGTTCATACGACAACCAACCTGAGAGGAAACACATATTGTAAGTCTGTCATCTTCAGGAATAGTAACGGTTTCTATAAACTTACCGCTGTGTGTTCTGAACAGCATCTTACGCGTACCATCCACAGAAGTCTTTATATCCAGCGGTTCAGTACGACCCACATCAAACTTTTCAGAGATTATCTCTCTATTTTTGAGTGAAATGTTGGTCATTTCATCTATAGATTTCACGCGCTTAATGTATACCCAGTCAGCAATCTGTTTTCCTGTAAATTTGGGTAGATTAAGTTCTTGCACGCTTTCTGTGATTTCGGCCAGTGTCATGCCGAGAAAATATTGTCTTGACTCCATTATGTTCCTTTAGTTGAATTACAAAGATACAGAGGATTTAGCAAAATGAAGCATAGTTAGATAAAAATAGAATCGGGAGATTTTCCTAATCCCCCGAATACAAACATTATTCTAACTAATTTTTTTAAAGTAGAGTTTTTATGAACTAAACTGGTCTAATCACCTGATCTTACTTTGCCTATCCCGTTTTTCGATAAATCTGTTTCTTTAGGTTTTCCGTAATATGTTATATTACCAATACCATTAGATGAAGCTTTTAAATATTCTGTAGCAAAACAGCTAACATTGCCAACACCTTCAGAGGTTACAAAAACACTATTTGCTTTTAGTTTGTCAGCTTTAACATTACCAACACCTTCAGATTTAATGTTGATTTTATCAGAAGTACCTCCTATAGTGATATTACCAACACCTTCAGAATCAATATTTATATATCCGGCATTAAGATTTTCTGCCGTTAAATTACCTACACCCGAAGAGTTTATTGAAAGTTCAGGCGTTTCAAAAGTTCCTTCAATAACAAAGTTTCCAACACCTTCACTGTCAATATAATTCAAGGTTGGGGTGGATATTGAAATTGTCAGCTTATTTGCTCTTTTGTTGATTCGCTTAAGTTGTCGTTCGTCCATATCTAAAATCAGGGTACCATTATCTACTCTAACTTCAAGTATATCAAGCATATCTTCACTACCATCGGCTGTTACTTTGTAACTTTGTGACTGTCTGATATTAATATTACCCACCACTGAAGATTTGATAGATGAGAATTCAGTTATATCAAACTGATCTGTAGCATACCTTGGTTGGGTGCATGCATTATTGCTCAGTGTGAGTATAATAACGATTATTGTTAATTTAAGTGTTGTTCTCATTTTGTTTTTATTAATTTGACATCATACACATAATGTCGGTTACATAAAACTAATCTTTTAACAATTCTAATATCTTCAAACGGAAAGCGTATTCATATTTTGCCTGTGCTTCCTCGCTTAACGCCTGAGTCTGATTGTTTTTTGCAAGAAACAGTTCATACGAGTTGGCACGACCGCTTTCATGCTTTTCTTTGGCAAACCTGTAAGCTTCGTTACTAGCAGTTACAGATTTCTGTGCTGCGGCCCAGCGACTTTCTGCACCAACAGCATTAAAAAAAGCCTGTTCGATACGTTTGCGCAGTTCCAGTTTCGTTTTATCCATTTCGAGACGTCTGTTTGCTATTGCAATTTCTGCATTTTGCACACTGTTTTTCACTTGAAACCTATTAAAAATAGGAATTCTGAGATTGAACCCTAAGGAGTTACTTACGTTATTCTTGAGTTGAGTAGCAAAAGGATCATTATTCCTGCCACTCATATTGTAGTACCCCGTACCCATATTAGCACCGAAACTAAGTGTCGGATAATACTGTGATCTTGCCATCAGCTTTTCTTTCATACTACTTTCCAGTTGATACTGTATACTCTTAATCTCGGGTCGGTTGACCAAAGCACTCTCATAAACCATTTGCGATGATAATAGAGGTGTTTCATTGATTAAAGTTTCCGCTGGTGGAGAAGCAATGTCAAAATCATTAAAACTTTCCAACTCCATGATTTGTGCAAGATCCAGCAATGCCAGTTTATAGCTGCTTTCTGCCTGCACGCGGTTTAACTCCTCCTTAGCAATTTGAGCCTCAATTTCATACAGTTCCCCTTTCGCCATTTTGCCACTGTTTACCAACTCCGAACTTCTAAGTAGATTTGCCTGAGTGCTTTCAATCTGATTTTCTGCAATCAGCAGTAGTTCATGGTTGAGCAGTGCTTGCAGAAAAGCAGTTGACACACTCATAGTAATCTCATCCTTAATTCTCTCTAGGTCAGCTTCAGAAACAAGCACATCAGCTCTTCTTGCATCAATGTTATGTTTCATTCGCAACCCGTCAAATATGGTTATGTCTGCACCAATATTAAAATTAGTTTGAGATGAGTTTGTATTCTGATAAGTATTATCCAGACCAATAGAGCGACCGAACACAAAACTCTGACCTGACGAAGCATTAACTGCAGGCAACAGATCTGCACGAGCTTGACTATAAGCAACCTGCCGTTGCTGCCTGTTTAGCTCCTGCTGTTTTATATCCCGATTATTTTCAAGAGCTATATCGATACATTCCAGCAATGTGTATTTTTTCTGTGCGGCAATGGGAAGGAGTGTGCCGACAGTAATCAAAAGGTATAATAATTTATATCTGAGTTGCATAATATTTTACTTTTTAGAGACTGTTTTTAGTTGAATGTCTAAATGAAACAAACTCTATTTTCTTTCCTCAATAATTTCAGTTCCTCGTATTTTGTCACTTTCCTTCAACCCTTCGATTACTTCAATTTTTATTCCATCAGATAAGCCGATGCTAACAAAGTGACGTTCAAACTCCTGTGGATCTTCGCTTTTTACCATATAAACAAAAGCAGAATCTCCGCTGAACTCAAGAGAGCTTTCTGGTATCGTGAGTACGTTTTCACGCTTATCCAGTGTTATATCAGCATTAGCACTATAGCCTGCCCTTACAAAAAGGTCTTCAGGTATCTCAAGTGCAGCTTTCATTTCAAAAAGTATAGCACCACTTTCTTCAACACCTTTTGGGGATATATATTCTAGTTTTGCAGGAATCGTTCTCCCCTGAATGGCACCAATAGTTATTTCAATGGGCATACCTGATGTTAAACGACCAACCTCTGTTTCATCTATTTTACCAATAAAAAGCATATCACTTAGGTCAGCAACAGAAGCAACAGTCGTTCCGTCGTTAAAATTATTCGTTTGAATAACCGAGTTGCCCACTTTAACAGGTACATCGAGAATCGTACCGTTTACTGTTGACCTTACCAGTGTATTACTTGTCTGAGCCGAACTTTGGGTTATACCTGTTTTAACCAGACTAAGGTTATCAGTTGCTGCACGTAGTTCCTCTTCATCATTTTTATACTGTAGTTCTACTTTTTCGAACTCTTCTCTTGAAATGACTCCGTTATTGTACAGCTTAAGATCCCGCTCATAGTTAGTGCGACTCTGACCGGCAGACAGCTTTGCTCTTTCCACCCTTGATTCTGCACTACTCAAATTAACCATGTCAGGTACAACTTGAATTTTAGCAATAATATCACCTGCTTTTACAATATCACCTGCTTCCTTATACACTTCGGAAATAATCCCTGACATCTGTGGCTTAATGAGTATCTCATTACGCGGTTCTACTTTACCTGTAGCCACAGTGCTTTTCATTATATTCCCATTTTCAGCGGTTACAATTGTGTATTGAACAACTTGAGGTCGTGATTTCTGCCATAGAAAAACAAATGTGGATATCACCAATAATCCTAAAAGTACTAATCCAATAATTCTCAGAATTCGTTTCATAAGTTTTGTTCAGTTATCTGTTATTTTTTTAATCGGTTATAAACCTCCGATTGTTAATTTCATTTTATCACCTCTATATTCTATTCCTCACTGATTGCCTCTACCGGTTTAATCATCATGGCGCGCTGTGCAGGTACATAACCTGCAAATGTCCCTATAACAATCAAAATGATGAGTGAGACAATTGCCATGGTGAATGATATTTGCGGATCCTTGAAGAACTGGTCGCCCTGACTCAGAACAATACCTGTTGCCCTAAGAATTCCAACTCCCACAATTATACCTGTTACTCCTGCAAGTACAGTAAGCACTACACTTTCGCTGAGAATCTGACCGATAATATTTCGTGGAGTAGCCCCCAGAGCCCGTCTGATACCAATCTCTTTGGTGCGTTCACGAACAGTCACCAGCATGATATTACTTACCCCTATAGCTCCGGCTAACAAAGTTCCCAGACCCACAATCCAAATCAGTGCAGCTATGCCAATACCCAAGTAATTAAACATCTTAAACTGCTCTTCTATATTCATCGAAAAAACAGCCTCTTTATCATCAGGTGAAATCTGATGCTGTTGTTTTAGAATTTCAACAATCTTATCCTGCACAATTTTAACGGGTACACCTTTATCAGCAGTAGCTGCCAGGAAATGAATAATGTTGCCCTGATTAAAAGCTTGCTGCATAGTAGAGAATGGTAATACTACTGTTTCTTCCGTGCGCCCCCCTATACTTACACCTGAGGTGCTTCTCGCTACTCCAATAACCTGAAAGTATATACCGTTAACCCTAATCTGTTGACCGGTAGGGTCTTCACCTTTCTGGAACAACACTTCATAAATACGCTCTCCGATAATGCATACTTTTCTGCGTTCTGCAATATCTATATCATTAACGTACCTGCCATAAAGCATTTTACTTTTTTCTATAAGGTCATATTCAGGATAACATCCTTTCACCATATAAGATCCGTTTTTTTCTCCTCTCACTACATTTTTGTCGTTTCCTCCGGCAAAAAGTACAGGAGACAAATACTGTAATTCTTTCACACGCTGTCTGATAACGGGAATATCACTGTTTGTCATATCCCATCTTCTACCTTTCTGAAATCCTTTATAAGGAAGGGTTGTCGTTGACGAACCAAAAAATGCAGAGTTAGTGGCAAAACCTTCTACCTGAGAAGATATTCCTTTTTCAAGAGCAGAACCCGCACCCACCATAAGAACCAGCATCAGCATACCCCAGAAAACGCCAAAAGCAGTGAGAACGCTTCTTGATTTATTATGTGTGATGGTTATCCAAATCTCTTGCCATCTATCTAAATCAAATATCTTCATCTGATAATCCGCATTTTATTTATAATTACTCACTTTATTCCTGTCTCATAGCCTCAATTGGCTTCACTTTAACTGCCTTACGAGCAGGCAAATAACCTGCAAGAACACCTGAAATAATTAGAATGATAGTTGCAAAAACTGCATAACCAACCTGAACAGTAGGATTGGTAAAAACTGACATTTGAGGCTCATCAGATACCTGCTGACTACTTGCAGCCTGTTCCATAAAGAAATTCACAATCTCAGTCAGCCCTATACCCATCATCAATCCTATATATCCAAAGAGTGTTGTAATAATTATTGACTCCAGTATAATAGTCTTTAATATAGATGAAGGTTTTGCCCCTATAGCCTTGCGTATACCAATTTCACGCGTACGCTCTTTCACTGATACCAGCATGATATTACTTACACCTACAATGCCGGCAATAAGAGTCAGAATACCCACTATGGTTACAAATATAGTAATCCCGTTAAAAATATTCATAGTTTCAACGTATTCAGATTGAGCGTTATAAACCCACAAAGCCTGTTCATCATCCGGGTTAAATTTAAGTCGTCTGCTCATCATAGTCCTAAGAGTCTCGTTAAATTTCTCGTTAGCCTCTTTAGTATTTAGTCCGTCAACTGTGAAAACAATATTGTAGAATTTCCCATTAGGGTTAAAAATTGATTGAGAAGTTGAGAATGGTATATATGCAGTTGATCCTCCCCAATCCTCTTTCTTCGAATTTATGCCAACAACCTTAAACATTAGACTTCCAACCTTTACTGTTTTCCCTAAAGCTGATTCTCCCGGAAAGAGCATGTCTGATATTTTTTTATCCAAAACAATCACCTTATTATACTCTTTCATATCGAGGTTGTTAATAAATCGACCATCCCCGGGTTTAATAACCAGTTTTTCGATATCTAAGTAATTAGGCATTACCCCTCTGATTTCATAAGAGCCATATTCATTACCATAAGTAATATTCATAGTATTGTTAAGGCGTGCAGTTATCAACCTGCTTTCTGATACCTCATCCCTAATAAAATCCACCTCTTCACCGGTGAAAGATAGTTGTCTGTCGGATTTGAGTCCTTCATGCGGTATTGATGTCCTTCCCGGATACATATTTATACGGTTTATAGCTCTTGAACTGAAGTTTTGCATAACACCATTTTGCAGACCGTTTCCTGCTCCAAGAAGAACAATAAGAATAAATATCCCCCACGAAACAGATAAGCCTGTCAGTGTGGTGCGCATTTTGTTTTTTTTGAGTGTCCCTAATATTTCCTGCAGAAGGTCTATCATACAGACTGATAATTTAGGCTTTGTGAGGTTACATGAACTCCGTTATTTTTTCTTGTTTCATACTCAATCATACCATCTTTGAGGTGAATGATACGGTTTGTAGCATCTGAAACAGACTTCTCGTGGGTAACTATAATAGTTGTGATACCCTCTTTATTAAGATTCGTAAGAACCTCCATCACTTCAGTTGTTGTTGTACTGTCTAGTGCACCTGTAGGTTCATCAGCCAGAATAATTTTAGGGTTAGATATCATAGCTCTTGCAATGGCAACTCGCTGTTTCTGACCTCCCGACAGCTCATTAGGCATGTGATTAGCCCAATCTTTAAGCCCCATCTTATCAAGAAGCTCCATGGCAATTATATTGCGTTTTTTGCGGCTAACCTTCTTATAATAGAGTGGGAGAGCTACATTCTCCAGGGCATTTTTAAAATTGATCAAATTAAATGATTGAAATACAAAACCAATCATTTCATTCCTGTAGTGTGCTGCCTCAGTTTCACTTAAATTTTTAATGAGACTACCGTTTAGGTGATAATCACCGGCATCGTAAGTATCTAAAATTCCGATGATATTAAGCAGAGTCGATTTGCCTGAACCTGATGCTCCCATAATTGAAACATATTCACCTTTTTCAATTTGCAAATCTATTCCTTTTAATACGTGAAGTGAAAGTGCTTCGGTGTGATAAGATTTATGTAATTGCCTGATGTCGATCATGCTTTACTTTTGTTTATGTTGACTGATTTACGCATTAATTATATGTTACTTTTAAAAAGAACGATACAAATGTATGCCAAATATTGTACTATGCAATGCATAATACTACTACATTTCAACAAAATAACATTATTTAACTGAATATGATCGGTATTATGTACTAAAAGATAAAAAAACATCAGATGTTCCATTAAATAAATGAAATACCTGGTTAATAATATTTTATATGATGATTAATTTAAGTTCTTTTAGGTATAAGCTCAAAAGTATAACCTTGCTCAAGTAGCCATTCAATTGCCAGAGGCAAAGCATATCTCAGGTTCTTTTCTGCTTTAAGTGAATCGTGAAAAACAATCACCGAACCGTCTCTGGTATACCGTTTCACGTTCTCAAGCACCTGCTCGGGACTCATATACTTACTATAGTCACGTGTCACCACATCCCACATAATAATATTATAGCCGTTTTTTTTCAGTAAACCCGGTTGAGGAAAAATCATGTGACCGTGTGGTGGACGAAAAAGTTGTGAGTCAATAAGTTCTTTTGCTTCACGGGTGTCTTCCAGAAATTTCCCCGCCGAGTTTAGCCAGCCTTGCAGGTGGTGAAAAGTGTGATTACCGGTTCGGTGTCCTTTAACGATAAGCTGATCATAGATATAACTATATTTACGAACATTATCTCCTACACAGAAGAATGTTGCTTTTACATTATATTTGTCTAATATACTCAGTACCCACGGTGTAACTTCAGGAATCGGGCCGTCATCAAAAGTCAGATAAATAGTTTTCTGATCAGGTACCCTTAGTCGCCAGACTGCATTTGGATAAAGTATTCTGTAAAATATCGGCGGCTGCTCAATTAACATATTGAATGTTTGTTTAACGCAAGAGACTACAAGCAGTATATCACTACACTGCCTGTCTCTTACTTGTTAATTTATTGTGGAACAGAATTGTATTGCTCAAGCAATCGGGGATTAAACTGTTCCATCATTTCCATTGCTCTCTGCATAATACCTTCTTCTTCAGCCTGACGTGTTGTGTCATCTGCGGAAGCTGAATAATATCCCCTTACCGAGCTATCAGTTATCTCTCTCAATATAGTATCTCCTACATAAGGAATGCCTTTCATATAAAATGCCTGAGCTCTTTTGAACAAATCATCCGTTAATAACATGTATTTCTCTTTGTCATACTGCTGATAGATGTTCTTAACGAGCATCAGCGGACTTATGTTGTTATAAATGATATCTGACATTGTATTTGCAATCTGAATAGATTTCAATCTTTCGAACCAGTTGAGGTTGGCGTTAATTCTGTTGTGAATATCAGTAATCAGAGCTTCAGCTTTCTCTTGTTCTCCGATTCTGTAGTATGCTCTTGCAAACAACAGACCGTCTGTTCCATAAGAAACTGCACTGTCAGGAATCATTGATGTAACCTTGTCAAGAGCTGTCAGAGCTTTTTCATTTTCACCTGCATTTATAAGTTCATCAATGAGTTGTGTGAAGTATAGTCTGAAAGTAGACAACATTCTCCTGCTGGTTTGATCCATATAAATATCAGGATTGTTCTCGAGTCCGCCCCATCTAAACTTATTCACCATATTATCATAAGCAGCTTCTAAATTCACCCCGTTATTCAAAGGACTACCAGGTACTACCTGATAAGTGAGACCGTTAAGTGAAAAGTTGTTTTCCTGCAGATTCATATAAAGTGAAGGAGTAATTGTGGTGGCAAAATGTAAAGGCCTTTCCCAGTTATCATCATTTATATTGGTGAGAAGTTCCAGCATCATCAATTCGTGTCGATACACAGCCTGTTTTCCTTCAAGGCTAATAATCATCCTGTCAGTTGGTTTTGCCGCTAAAGCATCCCAGTTTACCGCAGAACTATCAACATCCAGATAAAGTCTGTTGCCCGGTATTACCTGAGTGTCACCTGTATTAAAAGGATTTGAAGGTTTGGAATTCACACCCGTACGCAGATTCTCCATTGTCTGTTTCAGCGAAATTGTATCCCTGTAAGCATTAGTGTCGTAATAATTATTATAAGATATAGCAGGTATTTGGCTTTGACTGAGTACAGATTCAATCTCCTTTTTAGTGATAACAAAAGCCGCACTTCCTTCATCACCCGAATATCTTGGGCGTGACCATTTAATTGGCAGCGGTTCTGACTCATAAGCAGGTCTCACCAGCTGATCAATGTACCATTCCGTTTGCAGGAAGCTAAGGTTAGTTACCCTTACATCAGTTCTGAAACCCTCTGTTTCCTGTACATACCACAAAGGATAGGTATCATTATCTCCATTAGTAAACAGGATAGCGTTTTCACCAACACTGCTCAAATAATTCATACCTGTATCACGTGCAAGAGTTCGGCCAGAGCGGTCATGATCATCCCAGTTTTCTGAAGCCATCTGAACCGGCACAAACAGACATGCAGCCGAAGCTAGTGCAGTAGCGGCTTTGGTGTTTTTTATATATTTTCTCAGGAATAGTGCTATCCCTGCAACTCCCATACCTACCCAGATAGAAAAAGCATAGAAGGAGCCGGCATAGGCATAATCCCTTTCCCTGGGCTCCATAAACGTCTGATTCAGGTAAAGGATAATAGCCAGACCGGTCATAAAAAACAGCAGAAAGACAACAATAAAACTCTGCAATCCTCGCTCTTTTAACCTTAACTGATACAATATGCCAATGATGCCCAAGATCAGTGGCAACATATAATATTTATTTCTTCCTTTGTTATTCACAATATCAGGAGCCATTTCATCCTGAGGTCCAAGACCCAGAACATGCTCATCAATAAAAGAGATACCTGTGATCCAGTTCCCTGCAGTTATTCCGCCATCACCCTGAATATCATTTTGCCTTCCCGAAAAATTCCAAAAGAAGTAGCGCCAGTACATATAATTGAACTGGTAGCCGAACATATACTTCAGATTCTGAAAAAATGTGGGCTTAGTATTTCTATCATTAACACCTCCCCATCTTTCATAACCAATAATATGATTCTGAAAAGAGGGATTATTCGGGTTTGAATGCATCCTCGGGAACAGCATCGTATTTGTATATTTGTAATTAGGAGATATTACCTTTTCATATCTGTCCTTTTCGTCGGGAGAGGCTTTTACTACTTGCTTGTAGCTTATCCTCTCGCCATCAGTAATAGCTGTTCCATCGGCATTTCTTGCAATCTTTGAAGCGTAAGTAGTTCCATGAATCAGTGGAGTCTGTCCATACTGCTCACGATTCAGATAGCTGCCCAGTGAGAATATATCTTCAGGGGAGTTCAGATCTAGTGGGGGGTTAGCGCTTGACCTTATTGGTATCAGGGCATAAGCCGAAAAGCCTACAAGTATTACCATTATACAAGAAACAGAAAGGTTGATAAACCTCATGCTGATCTTCTTGGATTTAAATACAAAATAAGCACCTGCTGCAATCAAAACAATCCATAGCCATGTACTGCCATTGATGAAAAGTACACCGGTTAATGCAAGTGTCATAAAAAATGCTGTACGTGCCCTGTTTTCATTTTTCTTAGATGAAATAGTATGGTAAAGTCCCATTACAATTGAAGCAACCAACACCAGCAGATAAAATAATACACCTGAATTATATGGTAAACCGAGTGTGTTTACAAACAAAAGCTCAAACCATCCGCCTACTTTAGTGAAACCGGGTATTACGCCCCACATCACAATAATTATCAGTACAAATGAAACAAGAAGTGCTTTTAATGCTCCTTTCCAGTTTGCATTTTCTGTCTTCTTGAAATAGTAAACCATTACGATTGCAGGGATACAAAGAAGATTGAGCAAGTGAACACCAATAGAAAGCCCCATTACATAAGCTATAAGCACAAGCCACTTATCGGAATGAGGTTTGTCGGCATTATCTTCCCATTTAAGTATGAGCCAGAACACCAGTGCAGTCAGCATCGACGAGAATGCGTAAACTTCACCTTCTACAGCTGAAAACCAGAACGTGTCTGAAAACGTGTAAACAAGCGCTCCAACAACACCGCTGCCAATCACGGCAATTGTCTGACCCACAGTTAACACATCGTCACTTTTCTTTAATAATAATTTTCTTGTAAGATGTGTTATTGTCCAGAAAAGGAACAGTATGGTAAATGCACTCATAAGAGCAGACATGATGTTTACCATCATTGCAACCTGTGACGTATCTCTAGCCAGCTGAGTAAAGAAGTTGCCTACAAGCATAAAAAAAGGAGCACCCGGCGGATGTCCCACTTCCAGTTTGTAAGCTGATGTTATAAATTCTCCACAATCCCAGAAACTGGCTGTTGGCTCTATTGTAAGCAAATAGACTGTGGCAGCTACTGCAAAAACCGCCCACCCCGAGATGTTATTGATTAACTTGTATTTAGACATATTTTTCCTGTTTTGATTCATGGCATTAACCTGAATCCTACTGATTTAGTATAAAAAGTAGGGCAAAGATACTTAAATCTCTTAATTCGATTGTCTGTTTTGAAAGGTTTTTATGTCATCCTTATTAAAAAAGGTGAAATACTGTTCGTTTTTCCCAAATAGTTATATTGCATAATCTATTGCTATTTGACACAGATTTTATTAAGATCAGACCTGTATCGTCCTGATTTTGGCCTTACCTGAGATTTATATGAGACTTACCTTGCCCTTACCTTGCTCTTTTAAACTCCTGTTATAATAGAATAAAATAAGAACAAGGTTAGTAGAAATAAATATTGAAGTAATTATACTCTATGGGTGAAATGCGTTTTAATAAAACTATAATGAACTTAAATTCAGCAAAATATGTTGTACAACATGTTTAGGGTTAAGTGTCAGATAAACAAGTGTATGCGGTGTTTTTTTCTAATGTTTCAAAATGTTTGATGTGAAAAAAGCTAGTAGATAATTTGGAGTTCAAATAATAAAAAGTTTACTTTGGAATCGATTAAGGAAAAAAATCTGTAATAAAAAAGTTATTAAGTAGTAGTTTTAATTCAATGCAGGTAACATTAGTCATTCTAAAACCTTCTGCTATTCAGCGTGGTATACTGGGAGAAGTGGTTTCCCGGTTCGAAAAGAAAGGCCTCCAGATAGTTGGAATGAAAATGACCAACCTGACCGATGAGCAGTTGCAAATACACTATTCACACTTGGTTCATAAACCTTTCTATGGACGTATAAAAGAATCGATGCAGGCAAGCCCTGTAATTGTAATGGCACTAAAAGGAGTTGATGCTGTGAATGTGGTAAGAAAAATTACGGGTGTAACAAACGGACGAGAAGCAGAGCCGGGCACCATTAGGGGTGATTTTAGTGTAAGTGTTCAGGAAAATATAGTACACGCATCAGATACTAATGAAACTGCACAAGCTGAGTTAGCACGTTTTTTTACAACAGATGAAATCTTTAATTATACGCAATTAACAATTCCGTGTGTTTACGCTAACGATGAGTATTGATTGCTTTACTAATAAATTGACTTTTAAGATATTTGATATAAAAAAAGATATCAATGGAGACATATAAATTATTTTCGAAAGCAAGAGTGATATTGCCGGCAGCACTGATGTTTGTGACATTAAACTCATTTTCGCAAATCAAACAGGAGACTGAAGATAACAGCCGGTCCGATATTAAATACAAACAGTTACACAGTTCAAACTTAAATGAAAGACAAGGTCTTTTCGCTGATGGACTAAAACTCAAACTTGACCTGTCTGTTTTGGATGAGGTAGAAGAACAGAGAGAAGAATTCAACCCGGAAGATATACCCGCCGATGATTTATATGGTGGAATGTGGGAAAACAGATATGTAGATATGTATAGCAGTCTGAAGAACGCTCCCGACACATTTATTGTAGATCTTGACAATTTTACGATGCCGGCAGCAGGACACATGACTTCTAATTTTGGTAGAAGAGGAAGCAGACGTTATCATTACGGTATCGACATTAAAGCTCAGACAGGCGACACAATCTATGCTGCTTTTGATGGAAAAATCAGGGTAAAGCGCTATGAAAGAAGTGGCTATGGGTACTATCTGGTTGTAAGGCATGTAAACGGACTTGAAACTGTTTACGGGCATCTTTCAAAGTTTTTGGTTGAAGAGAATGATTTTGTTAAATCAGGTGAGCCAATAGGGCTTGCAGGTAACACAGGGCGTTCATTTGGTTCACATCTGCATTTCGAAACACGTTTTTTGGGTAAACCTATTAATCCCAATTTTATTATCGATTTTCCAAGTAAGACGGTACATCAGGATGAATATCTGGTTACCAATTCCAGTTATAGAAAGACAAATTCAAGCAGCAGATCTGTCATTAAAACCGCCGCAGACAGTAATAATTATAGACAGCCTACAGCCGAAACCAATAAATTTGTATCAGGTGAAGTTCAGTATCACCGAATTCAGAAAGGCGATACTTTGGGGGCAATATCAAGACGATATGGTACAAGTGTGAGTAAACTCTGTACTCTTAATAATATGACATCTAAAACAGTTTTACGTGTAGGGAAAACTATACGTGTTTCATAAATAGATAAGACTAAGCATAAGTCTGAAAAAAGGTACAAGATTACAAACTTGTACCTTTTTTTGTTTATCTTTGTTAGGTTGTTTTACGTTAAAAATAAAATAGATAAATCCGATGAATGTCACCAATAAGCAATTCGATGAAGTAACAGCAATCTGTCGCGATATTTATGTACGCAAATTGCAAGATTATGGAGCTTCATGGCGTATACTCCGTCCAACTTCAGTTACAGATCAGATATTTATCAAAGCAAACCGAATCCGTACACTGGAAACAAAGAAGGAGAAAATGGTGGATGAGGGTATATTTCCTGAATTCATTGGAATTGTGAATTACGGAATAATCGGACTTATTCAGCTTAAACTGGGATATGCAGATACAGTTGATATCACTAATGAGAATGCACTGGAGCTGTATGATGAATTTCTTGCCGTTACAAAGGAGCTTATGTATGCTAAGAACCATGATTACGATGAGGCCTGGAGAAGTATGCGGGTAAGTTCGTACACCGATCTTATCCTTATGAAGATTTACCGTACGAAAGAGATTGAGGGTAATGACGGGCAGACAATGATTTCTGAAGGAGTTGATGCAAATTATATGGATATGATTAATTATGCTATTTTCGGGTTAATCAAGCTTCATTTCGGGGAATGTATCACGATTGAGGAAAATAATCAATAAGTACACCAATCATAATCACAAAATTACTGTTTTAATAAGATGAAGCGGAGTGTAACTTTTAAAAAAATGGTTGTTGAACTGTCTCGTGTGATAGTCGGAGCCACATTCATGTTCTCCGGTTTTGTAAAAGCCGTTGACCCGCTCGGTTTCACATATAAAATACAGGACTATCTTATAGAGCTAAATCTGACAGAACTATTTTCACTTGCTTTTCCAGCAGCTGTTATTATGGTAGTTGCTGAATTTGCTCTTGGAGTATTATTGCTTCTCGGAATATACAGAAAAGCAACTACCCACCTGATTGGTCTGTTCTTGTTGTTTTTTACCCCTTTCACTCTTTGGGTTGCTTTAACCAATCCTGTAAAGGATTGCGGTTGTTTCGGGGATGCTCTGATAATCAGTAACTGGCAAACATTTTATAAGAATCTGATATTACTTGCAGGCATTGTTTTTCTGATTATTAATTGGAAGAAAATTACACCTTTGTATTCATCAAAAGTGGCACCTGCAACAGCATTATTCGTTGTACTGTTTGGTGTGTTATTTTCACTTCATAATACTTATCGACTGCCTATTCTGGACTTTCGTCCTTACAAAATTGGCGCCAATATCCCGTCTCAGATGTATGTAGATCCCGAAAAGGCAGATATATATGAAACAATATTTATATACAGTAAGGACGGTACAGAGAAAGAGTTCAGTGAAGAAAACTATCCATGGGATGATTCTACTTGGACTTTTATTGACATGGAAACCCGTCTGGTAAAAGAAGGAGAAAAGCCTGCCATAGAGGATTTTGCAATCGAATCATTATATCAGGATGAAACAGGTGTATGGAAAATTGGTGGTGATATTACAGATTTGGTCCTTTCGGATACCACTCCTGCATTTTTAATGGTTTCATACTCACTTGAAATGATGAACACCGATCATCTCGATAAATTCAAAGAGATAATGAAGTTTGCAGATGAAAATGGCTATCCGTTTTATATTCTTACAGCCTCTTCTTCGGAAGTTGTGGAAGATTGGGAAGCTCAATACATTACAGGAGCGCAATTTTGTCATGCAGATGAAAGAACATTAAAGACAATGGTTCGAGCAAACCCCGGGCTTATATTGATTAAAGAGGGAACAGTAGTCAATAAATGGGATGATAGTAAGGTTCCGTCGTCTGAGGAAGTATTTTCTAAAGATCCAAAGTCAGGAAAAGGAATAGGGTTATTAGTGACAGCACTTCTCTTTTTTGTACCTTTGTTATTCCTTAAACTGGCTGACAAGAAAAAATAATTGAACTTAATAATAAATTAATTATATAGACATGAGAAAGAATATTGTAGCAGGAAACTGGAAAATGAACAAAAACCTTCAGGAAGGTATTCAACTGGCAAAAGAGCTTAACAATGCTTTAGAAGGTAAAACGGTAAATTGCGATGTGATTGTCGGAACACCATTTATTCATCTTGCAAGTGTTGCAGAAAATGTTGATACAAATAAAATAGGTGTAGCGGCACAAAACTGTGCTGATAAGGAATCAGGTGCATATACAGGTGAAGTATCTGCAGAAATGGTTGCTTCAACAGGTGCTAAGTATGTTATTCTTGGGCACAGCGAGCGCCGTGCTTATTATCATGACACTCCTGAAATACTTAAAGAGAAAGTGTTGCTGGCATTGAAAAACGGTCTTACACCTATTTTCTGTATTGGTGAAGTATTAGAAGAGAGAGAATCGGAAAAACATTTCGATGTTGTTAAATCACAGATTGAAGCATCACTGTTTGATCTTTCTTCAGAAGATTTCGGTAAGATCGTTCTGGCGTACGAACCTGTTTGGGCAATTGGAACAGGAAAGACTGCAACACCTCAACAGGCTCAGGAAATGCACGCATTTATACGTAAAACTCTTGCCGAAAAATATGGCAATGAAGTTGCTGATAACACTTCTATACTTTATGGCGGTAGTGCAAATGCAGGTAATGCAAAAGAACTATTCTCGAATCCTGATGTAGATGGAGGATTGATTGGCGGAGCTTCTCTGAGTGTTGATAAATTTATGCCGATAATCGAGGCGTTTTAACACTTTAATAGAATTTTACCACATATTTTACCACAGATTCTACCCGAGTCTGTGGTATTTATTTATCTTTGTGCGAAGTTACAGATCAAAAAAATATGAAATATCTTCACAGCCATACGATTATTCTGTTTATAATACTTATTCTAAGCGAAGGTGTTAATGCACAGACATCATTACAAAAGAATGAGATCCTTAAGGAACTGAATACTGATGTGCAGGGTAAAGGGGATGTTACCATTTATCAGGATGAGAGTATTACTCATATACTTGGACGTCCGATGGGACCTCCCAGAAATGTTTACACCACAGCAGACGGTTCTGTACAGTATTACAAGATGAGAGGTTATAAAATTCAGGCTTTTTCAGGTAATAATCAACGTACTTCGAGGGATGAAGCTAACAGAAAACAAAACCTTATCAATCAGTCGTATCCTGAACTGGAGACGGTAGTTTTGTTTGAATCTCCTTTCTGGAGACTGAGGGTGGGCAATTTTGAGAACCGTAGTGATGCGGAAGAGGCAATGCAGGAGTTAAGAAAAACTTTTCCATCATTTGGAAGAGAGATGTATATTGTTGTTGATGAGGTAAAAATACCTATCAACTGACCTTACAAAATAAATTAAATGTCATCTGAAGAATTAGAAAATAACAGATCCGTTATTTCGGATCATATAAGAGAGGTACTCTCGTTGCTTGGCGAAGACACTGAAAGGGAAGGTATTATCAAAACACCCGATCGTGTAGCCAAGGCTATGCAATATCTAACCAAGGGTTACTGGCAGAATCCTGAAGAGATACTTCGTTCTGCACAGTTTAAGGAGAATTACCGTCAGATGGTGATTGTAAAGGATATTGATTTTTTCTCAATTTGTGAGCACCACATGTTGCCTTTTTTTGGTAAAGCACATGTTGCATATATTCCTGATGGTTATGTCACAGGGCTTAGTAAAATTGCGCGCGTTGTTGATGTGTTTGCACGCAGACTGCAAATTCAGGAGAGACTCACAACTCAGATAAAGGATTGTATTCAGAATACACTTAATCCTATGGGAGTTATGGTAGTTATTGAAGCTCAGCACATGTGTATGCAGATGCGTGGTGTAGAGAAACAGAATTCAATCACCACAACATCTGACTTCACTGGTATATTCCGTGAACAAAAAACCAGAGAAGAGTTTGTAAATCTAATCAAGAAGTAACCGGCATAAAAATATGTGCCGGTTCTAAGATTTCTTTGTTGACCTTTTTCGTTCTGTTTCGTCCAGGATCACCTTTCTTATCCTCGTATGTTTAGGTGTAACCTCAACATATTCATCACCCTTAATATATTCAAGAGCTTCTTCAAGACTGAAAATAATTGGCGGTGCTAACTGAGCTTTGTCATCTGTTCCTGATGCACGCACATTGGTAAGCTTTTTGGCCTTAGTGACATTTACAACCAGATCGCCCTCTTTATTGCTTTCACCTACCACCTGTCCTGCATAAACATCTGTTTGAGGATATATAAAGAAATGTCCTCTATCCTGTAGTTTATCTAAAGCATAAGCAAAAGCATTTCCTGATTCACCTGCAATAATTGATCCATTCTGTCTTTTCTCAATATTGCCTTTCCATGGTTGAAACTCAAGAAAACGGTGAGCCATAATTGCTTCACCTGCCGAAAGGGTAAGTACAATATTATTGAGACCAATAATTCCTCTTGAAGGAATAATGAACTCCATGTGCATTCGATCGCCTTTACTTTCCATGGTGAGTAGTTCACCTTTTCTGCGTGTTATAACATCAATTATTTTGCTGGATGACTCCTCAGGTAGATTTACTGTCAGCTGCTCTACCGGTTCATATTTTTCTCCATCCACCTCTTTAATGATTACCTGAGGCTGACCTACCTGTAGTTCGTAACCTTCACGACGCATAGTTTCGATAAGTACTGATAAGTGCAAAACACCGCGACCATAAACTATCCATGAGTCTGAACTATCTGTCTCTTCTACTCTCAGAGCAAGGTTTTTGTCGAGTTCACGCATTAGGCGTTCGTAGATGTGTCTGGAGGTAACAAATTTCCCATCCTGCCCGAAAAATGGTGAGTTGTTGATGGTGAACAACATCGACATAGTAGGCTCATCAATTGCTATTGGGGCGAGCGGGTCAGGATTGTCTATATCTGTTATAGTGTCTCCAATATCGAAACCTTCAATTCCTACCAAAGCACAGATATCACCTGAGCCAACCTGTTCTACTTTAGCACGTCCTAAGCCTTCAAAAACATCAAGCTCTTTAATGCGGATCTTTTTTATACTGCCATCACGTTTGCAAAGTGCATAATCCTTGTTGTTCTGAATTATGCCCCTGTGTACACGACCAACGGCAATTCGACCAACATAATTAGAGTAATCAAGTGAGGTTATCAGCATCTGTGGTGCTCCCTCAAGAATTTTTGGAGCAGGTATATATTTTACAATAGCATCCAGCAGTGGAATAATATTGTCGGAAGGCTTTTTCCAGTCGTCAGACATCCAACCTTGTTTTGCAGAACCGTAAATGGTTGGAAAATCAAGTTGGTCTTCAGTAGCTTCGAGGCTGAACATAAGATCGAAAACCTCTTCCTGAACCTCTTCCGGACGGCAGTTAGGCTTGTCAACCTTATTGATAACCAGTATAGGTTTTAGTCCGATTTCCAGCGCTTTCTGAAGAACAAACCTTGTTTGGGGCATCGGTCCTTCAAAAGCATCTACAACAAGCAGACAACCGTCCGCCATATTTAATACACGCTCAACTTCACCGCCAAAATCGGCGTGTCCCGGAGTATCAATTATATTAATTTTAGTATCACCATATTTTATAGAAACATTCTTTGAAAGAATAGTAATACCACGCTCACGCTCGAGCTCATTATTGTCGAGAATAAGTTCGTCTGTTTGCTGGTTATCCCTGAAAAGGTGTCCGGCAAGCAACATTTTATCAACCAGGGTAGTTTTACCATGATCTACGTGTGCGATGATGGCAATATTACGGATGTCATACATAAAAACAATCTTTTTAGGGTGCAAAGATACGCTTTTCCAATGAGAATTTCTTTATTCTTTATATAATATGAAAATAAAGTTGCAAGAATTTACATAGAAAATATTGATACATTATAGCTGTGCAATAGGTCGAAACTATATTATCTTTGCATCGTTTACAAATATTAAAAAGTTTATTTATATGGAACCTATTATCAATTCAAGAATTCCCGAGTTTAAGGTACAAGCTTTCCACAATGGAGAGTTTATAACTGTAACAGACAAAGATACTTTGGGTAAATGGTCGGTGTTTTTCTTTTATCCGGCTGACTTTACTTTCGTGTGCCCTACCGAGCTGGTAGACATAGCGGAAAAATATGAATATTTGCAATCTATTGGTGTTGAAGTATATTCTGTAAGTACCGACTCTCATTTTACACACAAAGCCTGGCACGACACTTCGGAGAGTATAAGTAAAATTACTTATCCTATGCTTGCTGACCATACAGGTGAGCTTAGTCGCGCATTCGGCGTTCTAAACGAAGAAGATTATACAGCGTACAGGGGAACATTTGTTGCCAATCCCGAAGGTGTAGTAAAGGTATTGGAAGTGAATGACGGTCCGATTGGACGAAATGCTACTGAGCTCGTTCGCAAGATTGAAGCAGCTCAGTTTGTAGCAGAACACGAAGATGAGGTGTGTCCCGCAAATTGGGAAAAAGGAAAAGAAACCCTTAAACCAAGCATTGATCTTGTAGGGAAAATTTAAGTATAACTCAACATTAAAGCCCTCTGACCAATTTTCTTTGGCTACGCCATGATAATTTACTAGAGGGCTTTTTATATAAAATAAATCAAGTTATTATGCTCGACAATTCATTAAAAGAACAAGTAAAAGCAATATTTGCAAACTTAGAGTCAGAATATCAATTTGATATTTATGCATCTGAGAAACATGAGAGTTACAGTGAGTTGGTGGAACTTTTGGATGATGTTGTATCCTGTTCACCAAAACTATCACTCAATATAAACGATGGGGATACAATTTCTTTCAAACTTATGAAAAATGGTAAAAAAACAGGCATAGTTTTTAGAGGAATACCTAACGGTCACGAATTTACATCTCTTCTGCTGGCTGTACTAAACAGTGATGGTAAGGGTAAAAATCAACCGGATGAGTTTATCAGGAAAAGGGTAAAATCACTTAAAGGGAAAATTAAACTTTCAACTTATGTTTCGCTGACATGTACCAATTGTCCCGATGTAGTTCAGGCTTTAAATCTTATGACGATTATAAATCCAAATATAACTCATGAGATGGTTGACGGTTCAATTTACAAAGAAGAGGCAGAGTCACTTAGAATTCAGGCTGTGCCAGCCGTATATGCTGACGGTGAGCTTTTGCACGTGGGTAGGGGTGAATTTGGTGCACTTCTTACAAAACTTGAAGCGAAGTATGGTACGGAAGAAACTGAAACACCGGATGAAGAAGCAAAGAAGTTTGATGTAGTGGTAGTTGGAGGAGGTCCTGCAGGTGCTTCAGCAGCAATATATTCTGCACGTAAAGGGCTTAATGTTGCAGTTTTGGCAGAAACTGTAGGAGGTCAGGTTAAGGAGACGATGGGTATCGAGAATCTTATTTCTGTACCTAAGACAACTGGTATAGAGCTAACAGGTCAACTAAGAAAACATATGGAAGAATATCCTATATCAATTCTTGAACACAGGTTAGTTGAGAAAGTTGAACTTGATGACAAGCATAAGATTATTCATGTAAAAGGTGGAGAAAAATTTATTACAGGATCTCTTATAATCGCAACAGGTGCAAACTGGAAAAAGCTGAATGTTCCGGGTGAATCAGACCACATTGGTAAAGGTGTTGCCTTTTGTGTCCACTGCGATGGTCCGTTTTACAAAGATAAGCATGTAGCAGTTATTGGTGGTGGAAATTCAGGAATTGAAGCAGCAATTGATCTGGCAGCTATATGTTCAAAAGTGACTGTTTTTGAATTTCTTGATGAACTTAAAGCCGACAGGGTCTTGCAAGAGAAAGTTGCTTCGTTAACTAATGTTGAGGTGTTTTTAAGTTCTCAAACTACTGAGATTATCGGCGATAATGAGAAAGTTAAAGGCTTGAGAGTAAAAGACCGCAAAACAGATAATGAGCGGATAGTTGATATAGATGGTGTATTTGTTCAGGTTGGCTTGGCTCCAAATAGTTCGGTATTCAAAGATATTGTGAATATAAGCAAATATGGTGAAATAGAAGTTGATGAACATTGTCGCACTAATGTTCCAGGAATATATGCTGCAGGCGACGTGACTACAGTTCCATTCAAGCAGATTATAATTTCTATGGGAGAAGGGGCTAAAGCAGCACTTACTGCTTTTGATGACAGAATTAGAGGTGTAGTATCTTAAAAGTGTTTTTCATTAACCGTAGAATCAGAAATTTTATGTAAGTTTGTAAGATTAATACAATTAATTTAGTTCAGAGAAAATTGTTACATGAAACTACGTAAATTTCACACAATTACAGCAACATTTCTTTTTGTTTGCTTTATCACGTTATCTACAATTGATGTTAGTGCTCAGAATCCTCCGGAATCAGCAAGTGACAGGATAATTGAAAATCCAGATATAGTGCCTATGTTTACCGGTGGAACACCTGAAATGCACCGCTTTATTTCGAATACTTTGAGCTACCCTGCTGATGCCGTTGAGCGCAACGCACAGGGACTTGTAGTTTACACATTCGTTGTGGAGAAAGATGGTACACTATCAAACTTTAATATAATTCACCGTGCTGATCCACTTCTAAATGAAGAAGCTTTGCGTATACTTAAGAACATGCCACCATGGCGACCTGCACGTCATAATGGTGAAATTGTCAGATCTGAAAGTTATGTGCCGATGTATTTTAAACTGAACAAGAATGCTCAGTACACTACAAGGCCTTCAAGTTCTGCTACAGCCAGGGCCTATGCTAAAACAGATCCTTCAATTATCGAGAATAGTGAGATTTATACGATAGTAGATAAAATGCCTGAGTATCAGTACGGAGAAAAGGAGCTGGCTAATTTTATTTCACACAACATGCGCTATCCAAAAGAAGCGTTGCAACAAGGAATTGAAGGAAGGATTCTGTGCTCTTTTATTGTAGGTCATGATGGATCTATCTCGAATATTGAAGTAGTAAACGGATCAAATGAAGCTCTTAATAATGAGGCAATACGCGTACTTGGTTTGATGCCCAAATGGATTCCGGGCGAAAATAATGGTGAAAAAGTAAATGTAAAATGTCTGATGCCTATTGATTTTACAATTGATGAAGATCCAATTCCACCTTTAACGAGTATTGATTAGCGTAAAGTTAAATTGCCGCATTCCGTTATATGAATTTATGAAAAGTCTGAAAGGTACATCTGTCTCATTTTGCCCTTGAAGACTACTTAGAAGAAATGAAGCATACATAACCTGTGGATACCCGGGTGGATCGTTATTAATTGAATGACCTAGATATAGATCTGTTTCGGGAGTCGATATGTCTCTGAAAAGTGATAATATATGCGGTTTACTATGATATTCGATTTCGAGAATTAGGTTCAGATAATCACCTTCGACCCAGATGCTTATTATCTTTAAAGGGTCTTTGTTGTATCTCTCGGGGTATCCTTCGTTATCAATATAACCTTTGAAAATAGGAGTTATTCGCATTATATCTGCTAGATCACCACTAACTGGTGTCCAGTAGATTATTACTCTGTCACCATCCTTACCTGAAAAATTCTTAACATCCACGGGTGTTATAATACTTCCATTATCAAGTTCAAATTGGTACGAATCGCCCTGTTTAAGTACAGTAGCAAACTCTGCAATAAAATCATCCAATCTCTCCTGCTCTTTATCACAACTCTGAAAATGAGCGGTAAAAAGAATAATCAAAATAATGAATGACAAATTTTTCATTGAGAAAATTATTTACTGTTCAGATGATTTTTAACTGTATTACCATACATCTCAATCATTTTTTGACGAAGAAAATCTTCGTCTTTATG
>Ga0172378_10000043_pt1 | contig 84614 bp, 78 predicted proteins | sample GrowelOW332metaG_FD_119755 | JGI IMG/M metagenome (GOLD analysis project Ga0172378, IMG submission 119755) | Groundwater microbial communities from an aquifer near a municipal landfill in Southern Ontario, Canada - Pumphouse #3_1 metaG | ecosystem: Environmental > Aquatic > Deep subsurface >... | reverse complement strand
TGACCCTAACCCTGGAATGACCCTAACCCTGGAATGACCCTAACCCTGGAATGACCCTAACCCTGGAATGACCCTAACCCTGGAATGACCCTAACCCTGGAATGACCCTAACCCTGGAATGACCCTCATCCTATATACGGGTTGTCTTCGCTTTTTTTGAGAATGTCCTTTTCCCTGAAGCCGAGGGCGCTGAGAGTCTTGAGGGTTCGATCCAGTTGGTACGCAGGAACCCAACGCACCGACAAGCGAACCAAGGAATCATTGACGATCTCCACCGCCGGCCTGAGACCCGCATTGAGCAACCGTTCATACTGGGTATAGGCGGTGGCGGTCGAGGAGTAGGCTCCGAGCTGGAGCAGATACCAGCCGGTGTCTCCCGCCCGCTTGTACTTCGATTCCGGCACCTCCGGCTCGTAGATGACCTGCAACGTGACAGGGGCGATACCGCTTTCGACCATATCCACAGCCTTCGCCGCCGCCGGGGTCAAGTCGATGATCCGTCCATCGACATACGGTCCGCGGTCATTGATCCTGACATCCACCGTCTTGCCGTTGTTCAGGTTCGTCAAGCGTACGATAGTACCGAACTTCATCGTTTTGTGCGCGGCGGCGATCTTCGTCGGATCGAAGACTTCCCCGTTCGCAGTAAGACTCTCCGGCTTGTCACTGGTGTACCATGAGGCGACTCCCTTCTCGACGACAACGGTCTCGTCGGGAGCCGCCGCAGGCTCCGCGACGGCGTCGGCCGCCCAGAGATTCGTCAACGAGGCGATGATCATCATCATGCAGATCGCGATTTTCTTCATGGTTGGGATTATAAACGTACCGGATGAAAAAATCCACTATTGGTTTGTCGACCATTTTGCGATATCCTGTGCCCGTATGGTCGAAAACGGCCTCGAAGGAGTCGGAACATGGTCAACGATATTTCCAATCAGCAGTTTCCATTACCCGAAGATGTCCTGAAACTGAAGCATGCGGGGGATTTTTCAGGAGCGTTGCGCAAGATAGCGTATTTGCTCGAGCGGGACAGGACGCCGGAACCATTGCGGCGGCGACTCGAGCTGGAACAGCATGTGATCGAGGCGCTGTGCGACGACCAGTACCCGTATTCGATCGACGAGGCGCAACAGATCATGAAGGACGGGCTGGCCGACTATCGGGAAGATGAATTGGAACGATATCGCGAATGCGGAGCGGCCGACTGGATCTTCATCGATGGACACGTGCGGTTCAACCGACGATTCTTCGCCAACCTCGCCTCTACGCGTCCGGAACTGGAAACCAGGCTTCTGGTCCGTACGAACGTGGAAGAATCGATCCGGGACAAGGCGTTGCGCGACGAACAAGTCCGCCTGATGGCGTTGCATGGCGGCCGGACCGCCCGTATCACCGTCCATCTGGGACTACGGGTAAAGAAACCGTTCGAACGACCTGGCGTTCCGGTTCTCGTCCACCTGCCGTTGCCGCGGGAATGCCGCCAGATCTCCGAAATCCATATTCTCGCCCACGGTCCAGGGGAAATGACCATCGCTCCGGCCGATGCCTTGCAACGGACGATCGCATTCTCGAAGAACCTTCAGTGCGAACAGGAATTCTGGGTCGAGTTCAGCTATGTGAACCATGTAGACTATCTCGTCCTCGACCCTGCGGTGGCCGCCGAAGCTGCGACTTGCAGACCAGCGGAGGGGGCTCATTCCGAATACTTGGTCGAACAGGCCCCCCACATCGTTTTTACCCCGTACCTCCGCGCGCTGGCCGCCGAAATCGTCGGTGACGAAACAAACCCGTTGGTCAAAGCGCGCCGCATCTATGATTTCATCACCACGAACGTGATGTACTCCTATGTCCGTCGGTACGACACGATCGACGACCTGAGCGAGTACGCCGCCGTGAATCTGAAAGGGGACTGCGGCATCCAGGCGCTGTTGTTCATCACTCTCTGCCGGATCTGCGGTATCCCCGCCAGATGGCAGTCCGGTCTGTACGTTACCCCCGAGGAGATCGGCTGCCACGATTGGGCCGAGTTCTTCATCGCTCCGTACGGATGGCTGTTCTGCGACTGTTCATTCGGAGGCGGGGCGTGGAGGGGCGGCAAAACCGACCGATGGAACCACTATTTCGGCAACCTCGACGTGTTGCGGTTGCCCGCCAGCGGCGCGATCCAGACTCCGTTCGATCCTCCAAAACGGCACTGGAGAGGCGATCCGATCGACAACCAGCGCGGCGAGATGGAGTACGAGGATGCCGGGCTGAGCCATAGCCAGATCGACTTTCTCCATCGTACGATATCGTTCGAGTGGATGGATTGAACCCGATAACAAGTCTTTCGGCATCGCCCAGGATGAGGAGGGCGATCTGGTCGCGAATCATTTCGAAGCCTCCGGTATCTGTGGACCAGACAGGATGAAAAACTGATCGGGCAGATACTCCTGCCGGCCTATAATCCCATGATGCATGGGACGCTGCGACCCAGGCGGTATTGAAATAACGCGGGCTTTCTTTTACCATGGGTACTCGGTATCTCCATAGAGAGGAAGGAAAGCGGGCGCATCGCCCGCGCAGTAAAGACATGAGCGAACAAATGCAAGCTACACATTGGGCGGATATCTACGCCGACAAGATCATCAGGGAGAAAGGTCCCAAGGCGCGCTATACATGCGCATCCGGCATTACGCCGTCGGGGACTGTGCATATCGGAAATTTCCGGGAGATCATCTCCGTCGAGTTGGTTGCGCGGGCGCTGAAGGATAAAGGGTGCGACGTGCGGTTCATCTATTCGTGGGACGACTACGACGTATTCCGCAAGGTTCCCAAGAACATGCCGAACCCCACGTTGCTGGAGACCTACCTGCGCAAGCCGATAACACTGGTTCCCGATACCACCGGTCGTGCGGAGAACTATGCACGAGCCAATGAGCTGGACGTGGAGAAGATACTGCCGGTCGTCGGCATCCATCCCGAATACCTGTACCAGGCCGAGCGGTACCGTTCCTCGATATACGCCGAGGGGATGCGCACGGCGTTGGAGCATCGCGCCGAAATCAAGGCGATCCTCGACGAGTACCGCACCACGCCGCTACCCGACGACTGGTGGCCGATTTCCGTGTTCAGTAGCTTCACCGACAAGGATACGACGACGATCCTTGGCTGGGACGGACAGTGGGGCGTGACCTACCGCGACGATGAAACGGGGCAGACCGAAACGATCGACTTGCGGACCACTCCGTACGCCAAGTTGCCGTGGCGGATCGACTGGCCGATGCGTTGGGCGCGCGAAGGGGTCGACTTCGAGCCGGCCGGCAAGGACCACCACAGCGAGGGCGGCAGCTTCGATACGAGCAAGAAGGTCGTAGAGGTTTTCGGCGGGAAGCCTCCCGTATCGTTCCAGTACGACTTCATCAGCATCAAGGGGCGGGGCGGCAAGATATCTTCGTCGTCCGGCGAGGTGATCAGTCTGTACGATGTCCTGGAAGTCTATACTCCGGAGATCACCCGATATCTGTTCGTCGGAACCCGGCCGAACACGGAGTTCGCCATTTCGTTCGATCTTGACGTACTGAAGATCTACGAGGACTACGACAACTGCGAACGAATCTACTTCGGTCTGCTGCCGGTCAACGAGAAGCGGCGGGCCAAGGAAAAAAGAATCTACGAACTGAGCCAGGTCGGCGAGGTTCCGACCGAGCCATCTTATCAGATTCCGTTCAGACATCTGTGCAACCTGCTTCAGGTCCACGGGGGCGACATCGATGCGGCGATCGCAACGTTGGACGGTGTGACTCCCGGCCAAATGGACAGGCTGAAGGTCCGGTGTCAGTGCGCATGGACTTGGATTTCCACGTTCGCCCCGGAGGATTTCAAATGGCATCTCGCCACCGCTTCCGATAAGCCGCTCGCACTGGAAGGGGCTTCTTTGGCGAGCGTCAGAGCCTTGGTTCCTGAAGTAGAGAAGCTTGATGAATACGATGAGAAGGCGTTCGCCGAGCGTCTGTACGCAGTCGCAGCCGAGGCGGGGCTCGAGGGGCCGGAGTTCTTCAAAACGGTCTATCTGGTGCTGATCGGCAAGGAACGCGGTCCCAAGCTGGCAGGATTCATCAAGACCTGCGGCAAGGAGAAGATCCTGCCGATTCTCAGGCGGTACTAGCCGCATCCCTCCGGCGGTTTTCGGATCCGTCGGGGAGCATATGGTTTCGGACGATGATCGATGCCGTCTTCGCGCTGTTTTGCGCAACGACGGCATTTTTCATGATATACTCTCATTGAATTGGTTCCGGAGGTGTTTGCATGCAGGTTCTTCTGATCAACGGCAGTCCCCATAAGGAGGGTTGCACCTATACCGCCTTGCACGAGGTGGCGTTCCAGTTGAAGACACATAGGATCGAGTCGTCGATATTCCATATCGGTTCAGGACCGATGCGCGGGTGCATCGGATGCGGCAGATGCAAGTCGCTCGGCCACTGCGTGTTCGACGACGATTCGTTGAACGAAGGCCTTGCGCTGGCCCTCCGGGCCGATGCCATCGTCCTTGGCTCCCCGGTCCACTACGCCAGCGCCGCAGGCGCCGCAACAGCATTCTTCGACCGCCTGTTCATGGCCTCCAACGGCGCCTTCGCTCTCAAGCCGGGAGCCGCCGTCGTCAGTTGCCGACGGGGAGGGGCCAGCGCCACGTTCGATCAGCTGAACAAATATTTCACCATCTCCCAGATGCCGGTCGTCTCCTCCAAGTACTGGAACAGCGTCCACGGCAATACTCCGGACGAGGTCCGGCAGGATCTGGAGGGGATGCAGGTGATGCGGGTTCTGGGCGATAATCTTGCATGGCTGCTGCAATGCATCGACGCCGCCAAGGATATCGTTTCCAAGCCGGAACGGGAAACTCCGGTCAAGACGAATTTCATTCGGTAGTTCCATGTTCCTTTATACCGTCCGCCCATAGGCGACGGACGGTCAGCGCAGGATCCTATCCAGCACGATGCTGTTGGTCCTCCATTTCGGTTGCGCTTTCACCCGCAGGTCGAGGTTGACTTTCCGACCGGGGAACAGACGCTTGACTTCCTTGAACGACGCGATGCGGATCTTCTTGATCCCTTCTCCGCCTCGTCCCACGATGATGCCTTTCTGGGTTTCCCGTTCCACGATGATGAACGCCCGCACCCACACGGTGTTGTCCGCTTCCCGGTATTCCAGGTCCGCCACCTCCACATAGATCGCATGGGGGATTTCGTCGGTGACGATCGATATCGCCTTCTCCCGGATGATTTCGGAAATGCGGAACTCGATCGGCTGGTCGGTGTAGGCGTCCTCGCCGTACAGCAGATCCCCTTCCGGAGCCACCTTGAACAGTTCGATCAGGATTTCATCGACACCCTCGTCGTTCTTCGCCGAAGCGACGAGGACGGGCGAGGAGGGAAGCCGTTCGACGAGAAACGACCTGGCGGTCTCTATCTGGGCTTCCGAAAGGATGTCGCTTTTGTTGATGCAGCAGATCACCGGAGTCTTCTTCAGTGTGGCGAGCATCGCCGCGATCGCTTCCTCTTCCTGTCCCGGAGCCCGTGTCGCATCGATCAGATAGAGTACCGCGTCGGAATCGTTCAGCGAGCCCCTGGCGATATCCTGGAGCCGCTTGTTCAGCGTCTGCTCAGAAAGATGATAGCCCGGTGTGTCGGTGAAGATCAGCTGGCCTCGTCCGTCGGTATAGATGCCCCTGATCGCATTGCGGGTGGTCTGCGGCGTGGCGGCGGTGATGGACACTTTCATTTCGCAGATGGTGTTGAGCAGGGTCGATTTCCCCGCCGACGGTCTTCCGATGATCGCTACGGTGGCGCACTTCATGGTCGGTCTCCTCCGGCTACCCGTGACCGGCCATGGGACGCCGGCGGGTTTTCGGATCCATCATATCGGAATGGGCGTGATATCGCTAGTGGGGCCTCCAAATTTCCTTCCCGACTCCGGGACTTGCGGATACTTCGGGCGAAGGAAGCCGCAAGGAAGGCCGAACATCCATGGTCCCGCAGTGAGAATTAAACAAATAGAGAAATCAAATCAAAGAATGGCTGAAAATAGATCCTTTTCCCATTACGTTCGATTTACTTTTTATTGTAGGACCGTGTAGGTATTATGCAATGAGTCCACCATGTAGCAGCCTTTTCCAATTCCAAAGGCAACGCCCTGTACTATCTGAAACGTGTCAGGAAGCAGGACAGGGAGACGATCGACTTCATCATGGACGGCTTCGGCTATCATTGCACGAGTGGGATGATCCCAAACTGCCGGATCCAAGAAGAAGAACGACTGCTCAGCTACCATGACACGACGAGAAAAAGTTCGGATACGAAGGAATCCGGAGAAACCGAGGTCGTTCTGTTCAAGTACAAGCCGAGGCTGATCCCCGCCAAGGAGAAGGCATGGATCATCGACGGTTCCAGGAAGGTCGAGGTACGTGTCAACAAGCGTCAGATCGTATTCTGGAGCAGGAAATACCAGATGCGGACGCGGATAGACAGGTCCGAATCAATTCTGATTGAGATAAACGTCATCGGCACTTCCGCCGATGAGAAGCCCTGGGAAGGTCCGCGAGGTTCCGGAACCGCGACATGCTGTTCGAACTCAACCGGACGGTGACGGACTAGGATATCATTGATATGTACAGACAGCTTTGGGAGATCGAACAAAACTTTCGCATTACCAAGTTCTATCTCAAGGCAAGACTCATGTACGTACATAAGCCGGACGGCATCTGGGTTCATGTGCTCTCATGCTTTGTCGCATGTACCTGTTGCGCATTCTGGAGAAGAAAAAACTCGGTTCCACGATTCCACACACCAGGATGTTTGAGTGCTTGCGGTCCGCCCCGTTGGCGGAAATAAAGGACAATCTATTCAAGAACCTGTACTTCGATGAGCATCTGCAGAAAATCGGATACTTTACAGGTTTGGACATGTCCAAAGTGTTCTACACGAAGCAAAAACTCAGAAACATGAGCAATCTGACAAAAAAACGTTATGATGCCCTACATTTCCTGAGTTCTTGTGGGAATGTCTTTTTCTGCCTAATTTGTTCTTCATCAAGACATTATTAGGTGTTTTCTTCTTTCTTCGCTGCAGGAAACGGCTTTTGCGAGGCTTGAAACATCCCTTGTTACGATGTAATGAAAGTTACAGTGTACCTTGCGAAAATGTCTTCTTGGGTAGGTTCCTGCACTTCTGGCGGGAAGATGGAGGAAATCAGGCTTCGGTATTCACCTGTTCTTGGTCTCCAACGGCATCTTCGTCGAAGCGACGAGGACGGGCGAGGAGGGAAGCCGTTCGACGAGAAACGACCTGTCGGTCTCTATCTGGGTTTCCGAAAGAATGATCGAGTCCATCCCCTACTTGGAATGCGGCGACATTTTGCGATACGCTATTTCCTGCGATTACGATACTATTGAAGCGGCGGCGAACGTATCCGTGCTGATTATCGTATATTATGTATTCGCTATGTTCGCATCGGTATTTGTAGCGGAAAGCATGCAAACTCATCATATAGGCGGTGATTCGAAATGAAGATTCTCAACTATGGTTCGTTGAATATCGATATGGTGTTCACGGTTCCCCACATTGTCAGGGATGGGGAGACCTTGGCCTCTTCTTCACTCATGAAGAACGCCGGAGGGAAAGGCGCGAATCAATCGGCGGCGTTGGGAAAGGCTGGGTGCCGCGTGTTCCATGCCGGCAAGATCGGCAAGGACGGCGCTTTCATCGTGGATCTGTTGAGGTCCTATGGCGTCGACACCCGGTTCATCCGGATCACCGACGAGCCGTCGGGACAGGCGATCATCCAGCTGGACGACGCTTCGCAGAACGCGATCATCCTGCTGCCCGGAGAAAACAAGCGTATCGGGCGGAATGAAATCGATGAAACCCTTGCGTTTTTCGAAGCCGGCGACTGGCTGGTGCTGCAGAACGAGATCAACGAAATCGGATACCTGATCGAACAGGCGCATCAGATAGGCATGCGCATCTGCTTCAACCCCGCGCCGTTCGAGGCGTATGTCGTCGGGTTGCCGCTATCGTACGTCGATCTGTTCGTCGTGAACGAGATCGAAGGAGCGATGCTTTCGGGATCGGATTTTGAAACGGATCCCGAGCTAGTCCTGGAAAAACTGAACCAGGACTTCCCGTCTTCCGAAATCATACTGACTGTCGGTAGGGAGGGGGCGTTCTATGCGTGCGGAACGGAACGGCGGTATCAGCCGATTATCGACAGGCCCGTCGTAGATACTACCGGAGCCGGAGATACGTTCCTTGGATACTTCCTTGCGTCCCGGCTACGGGATCTCGATGCCGCCGCTAGTTTGGAGAAAGCCACGTTGGCTTCCGCTTTCACAGTGTCCAGGAAAGGCGCGATGGAGTCGATCCCCTATGCTCGGGAAGTCTTCGGCGGGGAAGCTTGACGGCGGATCCTCTTACTGGTCTTGCCGTGAACGGAGGGGTTTTCAATCGAACCGATTCATCTTATACTGTCCCTACTACCGGGGCTTTTTTGCGCCGGATTTCATAAGAAGAGGCGTGGAAACAGATGCCAGACAATGACGAGGCCCAGAAACCCCAGGTTCCGCAGGATCCTGTGTTGAATGAAAAACTGCTGAAGACCCGCTCGATCCTCGTATCAGGGGAGATCGACAAGGAACTGGCCGACCGCGTGATCCGGCAGCTGCTCGTCCTGGAAGCGGAAAGCGGAAATCCGATCCGCATATATATCAATTCTCCCGGAGGCGACGTGGATGCGGGCTACGCGATGTACGACATGGTTCGCTTCATTTCCTGCGATGTCGTCATGATCGGCATGGGGCTTGTCGCAAGCGCGGCAACGTTGCTGTATCTCGCCGTGCCCGCCGAACGGAGGCTTGCACTGCCCAACTCCACCTACCTGATCCATCAGCCGATGAGCGGCATGCGCGGCGTGGCCACGGATATCGAGATCCATGCCAGACAGATTGAGAAACTCAGGGCGAAGCTCGATCATGTGATCGCCGAACAGACCGGAAAAAGCGTGGAGGAGGTCTCCAAGGATACCGAACGCGACCATTGGCTCGACGCGGAGGAAGCGAAGCGCTATGGTCTTGTCAGCAGGATCGTTACTTCGAGGAGCGAACTGTAGCATAGGCTTTCCCCCTTCCGGACGTCAGGCGGGGGCCCTGCGGGGCGGGTAGGAACGTGCCGAAGACCAAGTATCTCAGCGAAGCGGAAAAACGCTACGGGCGGCATCTGCTGTATTGGTCGGAAATCTTCAACGGGATTGGATTCAGCCTGTTGGGAGATACCATCATCTATCTTCTCGCCGTCCATTTCGGCGCAGGTAATATAGCGCTGGGCTATATCTCTTCCGCCACGTATATAGCCGGACTGATTCTTCCGTTCGCGCCGATGTTCATCCAGGGGCGCAACATGATCAAGGTTCAGGCCCTGATGTGGATATTGCGCGGTTTGTTCTGCGTCGCATATCTGGCTCTTTTCTACCTCCAGGGGGGATATGCGATCGCCGTCCTGCTGGGGACCTACACCGTATTCTGCATCTTTCGGATGCTGGGCATCATTCTCAACGATTTCACCCAGAAAAGCGTCAGTTCCGCAACGAACCGGGGACGTGTCGTAGCGAATCTCAACGTAGCGTACCAAGGATCTTCGATTTTCGTAAAGTTCATCAGTTCGATCATCACCAGCGTGCAGCGCCTCTCTGGGCTTGTCGGCTTGATCGGTCTGCAGATGATCGGAGTCCTCGCCTATGTCGGAGCGGCCATGTGCATCCGCAAGATCCCATGCCGCGCGAACGTCGAATACAAAAAAGGGAGGACGATCTCCACGGTCTTCCATGAAGCGATGGGCAACATCGATGTGCGGATGCGCCTGTTCCTTCGGTGGACATTCCTATCGCTGTCGGTGGTGCTGGGGATGTCGGTGCCGTTCATGAGCACCGAACTGCATCTCGAATCCAGCCTCGTCATCCTCTACTCAGTCGCCATAGGCCTGTCGGTGGTGCTTTCCGGAATCGTGAGCCGTCATTTCGCCGATCGTCTCGGCTCCCGGCCGCTGATCATCTGGTCGAGCTGGCTATTGCTTGTATCGTTGGTGTGCTGGGTCTTCGCACCTTCCCATCTGGGGCCCGTTCCGTTCTTCATCTTCGGATTCCTGGCGAACTTCGCGCTCGGGTTGATCAACATTCTCAGTGTCCGTCTGGTCGCTTTCGTCATTCCTGACGATGACGCGGTAAGCTTCACATCGATGACCAACTTCGTCATAGCGGTGCTGGCGCTGGTCGTCGGTGTCGTTTCGGGCATCCTGGTCGATGCGGGAGATTCGATCGACGGGATGTTCCTCATCGGCACGTTCAAGTTCGGCAACGACTATTCGTTCATGTTCATCTTCGCGTTCGTCATTGCCGCGATCGGGCTCGCCGTCGCGTTCCGCTTCCGAGAGCGCGGCAGTTATTCCACCAACGACGCCGCACATGTGGTATTCTCCGTGCACGGCATCCAGGCTGTGTCGATGATCGAAAAACTGAACCATACCGAGGATCCTGCCAAGCGCAAAGCGCTGCTGCTCGCCCTCGGATCGAACCTGACCGGCGTGGCGACCAGCGAACTGCGGGCGAAGCTCGCTTCACCTTTTTCCGAAGACAAGCAGGAAGTCGTCCAGGCTCTTGGCTATCGGCCACGGCAGGCATTGGTCGACGATCTGATCCGGCTTGCCTGCGACGACGATTCGTTCGTACAGCTCGATGCGATCGCGACATTGGGGGCGTACGGGAAGAACGAAAAGGCGAAGCGGGCTCTGGTCGGCCTGTTGGACGGCAAGTGGTCGTCGGTCCGTTCCGTTGCGAGCAAGTCCCTCGCACGTATTATGGAGGGGCCTGAGTATCTCGATACGATCAACATCCTTTCCATGAACGCACGGCATATCGATGAAGAGATCGACTACTTGATCGCGAAACGCTACATGGATCACGAGGGCAAGTTCTATCGTGACTTCTTCCTTTCTGTACGACAGGGGCGCAGCGCCACATTCCGCCAGACCCGCTATGCTGTGCTCGCCAGTTTCCTCCATTTCGGATCCCCGCGTCTGGCGAAGCTGTTCGAGCTGATGAACAACGGCGATGTCAGCGATTTCCTGACCGATTTTCTCACCGAGGCGCGGGATATTTCTGATATCGATGAGCATTATGACGAGATTTTCGCTGCGTTCAATACCGAGGACTGGCGCAAGGTCCGGGATATCTGTCTGGGTATGGCGTATAGCGCCGATGTCTCATATGATCCTCGATTCGAGAACCTGCGGCAGGGAATCCTCGCGGCGGCTTCGATGGACCTGTCGATGTTCGATGTTCAGGATGCTCTTGCCGAACTCTATTTCTGCTACAGCCTCAAGAAGAATTCCCGTAGCTGAGCTGTTTCTTTCGTCTTGAATCACCGCGGGGCTGTCACGATATAGCACAGGCGGAGGATCCGATGCGACGATATTTTTTGGTCGTGGCCATGCTTTTCTTGCTGGTTCTTCTAGGAGGGTGTCCGCTTGCCGAAGACGGGGCGGATGTCGACGAGCTGGTCGTCATGACGTGGAACGTCCAGAATCTGATGGACGGGGTGGTGGACGGGACAGAGTACGAGGAATATCTTCCTGCCTCGGGATGGACCGAGTCGGCGTATCGCGCCCGGCTCAAACAGTGTCTTTCCGTCCTGACTGATGGACATGTCCCTTTGCCGCATGTCATCGTTCTGCAGGAGATCGAGAACGAACGGGTGCTGTGCGATCTCCTGTCCATGAAACTTGCACGGCTGGGATACCGCTGGTATGCATCCACCGCTCAATGCGGCAGCCCCATCCAGATCGGCGTCATTTCCCGGTTGCCGATCGTCACGGCGCAGGTGCATGCCGTGCCGGATTGCCGTCCGGTCCTTGAATGCGAGATATCCACGTCTTCGGGATCGGTCGTATTGCTTGCGGTCCACGGCAAATCGCGCAAGGACGGGGAATCGGAGACCGAGGCGCGGAGAATCCTTCTTTCCCGGACGATCCGTACGATTCTCCGAGAGCGGCATACCGCCGAAGGTTCTGCGGTCGTGCTCGTCGCCGGCGATTTCAACGAGGGGCCTGATGGCTCGGCTGCGTCCGGCGGCGGGTCTCAGACGGCGATTGTGGAGGCGACGCATCCGCGAGCCGTCGAGTTCCGATTGCATGGCTCGTTGGTAGTCAGCGGGGACGGCTCCGACGTCATGGCGGATCCAGAGCTGTTGTATTGTCCCTGGCTGGACGACCGGCTGCATTTTTCCCGTTCCGGTTCTTGCTGGTTCGTCGGTGGATGGCATCGATATGATCAGATTCTCTGCACCGGTTCGCTGTTCGATGGTACGGGTTGGGAATTCGATTCCTTCGATGTCGCCGTCGTGCCGATGCAGTGTTCTCCGGATGGAACTCCGTACGGCTGGAACATCGGTACGCATACCGGAGTCAGCGATCATTTTCCCGTGTGGGTCCGGTTGATCAGAAAATGATCTGGACCGGGACTTGACGTATGGTGGCATCGGATGGAGAATACGTTTGTTTTTGACGACTGCGAACAGTGGCGGCCTTTTCGAGCGGAAGTCGTCCGACTCAATTTTCCCGGAGGTCCATCATGGCTCATTTCATCTGCGTCTCCTGTGGCAAGGAGTATCCGCTTGATACCAGGGAGTACCGCTGTTCATGCGGCGGCTTGTTCCGTCTTGCCTATGTTCCCCCCGCGTTCAATCGTTCCTTGATCGACGGTTCCCGTTTCGATCTGTATCGTTATCGGGCTTTTCTGCCGCTCGAGGGGAATGGCTGGCGGGATGTGACGCTTGGCGAGGGGGCGACTGCGACGATACCGTTCGACGAGCATCTGTTCGTAAAGCTCGACTATGCGATGCCGACGCTTTCGTTCAAGGACCGTGGGGCTTCGCTTCTTGTCTGGCATTGTCGGAATATCGGTGTCGACAAGGTGCTGCAGGATAGCAGCGGCAATGCCGGAAATTCCGTGGCGGCATATTGCGCTAGGGCGGGAATCTCCTGTGAAATCTATGTGCCGAAGGGTACATCGCCCAAGAAGATCAAGATGATCGAGTCGCATGGGGCGACTGTGACTGTTTTCGACGGCACTCGCGACGAGACAGCCGACGCATGTCGCGCAAAGGCCGCCGACGAAGGCATCTACTATGCGAACCATGTGTACAATCCATTGTTCTACCAGGGGACGAAGACGTTCGTCTACGAGGTCTTCGAGCAACTCGGTCGTATCCCCGACAACTTGTTCATTCCTGTAGGAAACGGAACGTTGTTCCTCGGTTGCCGGCTTGCGTTGATGGAGTTGTTCCACAGCGGTTGCATCGATCGTCTTCCGAAGCTGTTTTTGGTGCAGAGCGAGCGTTGTGCTCCACTGTTCGGATCTGTCGGTGAGAATGCTCGAAAAATCGTTCCTGAGCCTACCTATGCCGAGGGTATCGCTATCGGTCGTCCGATGCGCGCCGCGGAGATTCTGACTGGAAGCTACCCGGGTGGGCAAGAAGTGATTCTTGCACCGGAAGACGGTATTCTGCCTGCGCGGAACCTACTTTCCCGTCGCGGGTTCTTCGTGGAGCATACTACCGCCGCGACCTATGCGGCGTACATTTCGTATACGATGTCGCATGTATTGGAAGGAGATTCGCTCATATCGCTGTGCGGCGCCGGACTAAAAAGTGAAAAGTGAGGGTACGTGTAGGGTTATTGCATTGGCGTGCAGGGGCGGCAGGGGCGTGCAGGACGCATACGAGGCACATGCAGGGGCGTTTATCGCACCTCTGCCGTACATACCGCAATGACCCTGCAATGACCCTTATTCTTATTTGCGAGGGAATTTCAGTTCGTAGAAGATTTGCTCAAGTTCCAGCGCGATGTTGATGTTGTGCACTACGGGAACCGTGCCGTCCGGCTGAATCTGAGGCTTGAGCGTTACCGGGCTGAAATTGAGGATGCCCATCACGCCTGCGTCCAGCAACCGTTCATAGCTGTCTGCGGCCGCCGATTCCGGCACGGTGATGATGCCGACCTTGACATCCATGGCGTGGACAACCTCCTCGATCCTGCTGATGGAATAGACGGGCACGGGGTATGAGGCATCGCTGTAGACCAGCGGATCGGAATCGAATCCCGCGACGATCTTGATCCCGTCCGGCTCGAACCCGTTGTAATGCATCAACGCCTTGCCGATTCGCCCGCACCCGACGATGATGGTGTTCTGCGGATCCCCCTTGCCGAGGATTTCCCCCAGACGGGTCACGAGTTCTCCGATCTCATAGCCGCCGCGCTTCTGCCCATGGATCTCAAGCTGCGAGAAATCCTTTCGGACTACCGCCGCGGAGACACCCGCCGCGTCCGCGAGGTTGTGGGCGAAAACTTTTTCCAGCCCGACCGATTTTAGACGATTGAGCGCTCGGAAATATCGTGTGATACGGATCAGCATGTCACTGTTCATGGCAAACTCCTTGTTTATGTGAAGAATGATACATCACTTGAGCATGACGTGCAATAAGTTTTGCTTCACTCTGAGATAAATCATGCAAATAACAGATTTTGTTGTATGTTATTTGCCATGATCCGCCGAAAGCTGAGATATTTCACAACATATGTGCATCAACGTGCACACGCCGTGGCCGTTGGTTTTCGCCGGTTTCCCATGATCTTGCCACCTGTGCGGATGCCCTCATATATGAGAAGTTTATTCCCGACATGTTCTTTCAATGACATATAGTATCCCGTATGTCTTGGATGATGAAGTGGTTTTATGTTCTGATGACACTGTTCCGATAGTTGTTGTGATTGCTGTAACATAAACTTGTCATATTGCGGAATATAGTTGATGAATAATATCTCGTATTACGGTTTTATCTCTTTTGCAAGCAGTAAATAGTGTGTACTTTTCTATAAAATTGCGATACTATGGTCTGGTGTGAAATTTCTGGAATTTGGAGGTTCCATGTCTGTACAAAATGAAGTCGAGTTCTCCCCTGAGTTGATGGCATACATCAGTGAATGGAAGGAGAAGCAGGGCAATCTCATCATGATACTCCACAAGGTACAGGAAGAGTTCGGATACATTCCCCGCGAAGCGGCGGACAAGGTGTCGGAACTGCTCGATGTCCCCCTTGCGAAGATCTGGGGTGTCGTCACGTTCTATCATTTCTTCAAGCTTACCAAGCCTGGTGAGCACAATATCCAGGTCTGCCTTGGAACCGCCTGCTATCTGAAAGGCGGCGGCGCCATCATCGAAGCGTTGCACAAGCATTTGGGTCTGGATGTCGGCGCGGTCACCGATGACGGGAAGTTCTCGCTCGAGGCCGTCCGCTGCATCGGTTGCTGCGGTCTCGCCCCAGTCATGACGGTGAGCGGCGAGGTGTTCGGAAAGGTTACCAAGGATCAGGTCCCTGGGATCATCGATAAGTTCAACTAGGGTGTACGCGAAAGCGTAGGTGGGACGCGGCATGCATGTTTTCCTGTGCGACTTCCTGTTGGACATCGTCCAGAACTCCCTGGAGGCGGATAGCGGGACGGTCTCGATCCTCATAGAGGAGGACCGCAGGATGATCCGTTTCACGGTAGCCGACGACGGCAAGGGCATGAGCGAGGAAACGCAAGCCAAGGCGCAGGATCCGTTCTATACGGACGGGATCAAGCATGCGAAGCGGAAGGTCGGGCTCGGCATTCCGTTTCTCAAGCAGACGGTGGATGAAACTGGAGGAGAGTTCTCCCTCACATCCGCCGAAGGGAAGGGAACGACGGTGCGTTTCGGGTTCGATATGATGCATGTCGACACCCCGCCGTTCGGAGATCTTCCATCCACGCTGGTGGCGGTGTTCAGCTATCCGGCTTCCTGCGAGATCGTAGCGAAGCGGAGCCTTTCCACTTCACTTGGAAGCGGAAAGTGGGAGGTACGTCGTTCCCTGTTGCTTGATGCCCTCGGAGATCTTCGTTCCAGCGGGTCGCTGGTGCTGCTCGAGCAGTATCTGCGGTCGCAGGAGGACGATCTTGATGCGATTCGGATCTCGCACGATCCCGAAATACGATGAACAGAAGTACATGCCTGAGGAGGCGAGGATACAATGGCGAAGATGACGCTTGAGGATCTCAGGAAACTGAGAGAGAAGAAACAGAACGAATTGAATAAGCGTGATATCAATGGCAAGGACTGCCAGGTTATCATCGGAATGGGGACCTGCGGAATAGCCGCCGGGGCGAAAGTGGTGCTGGACACGTTCCTCAAGGTGCTCGATGAACACAAGATCACCAACGTCGCCGTCACGCAGACCGGATGCATGGGGCTGTGTTATGTGGAGCCGACTGTGGAAGTGCTGGTTCCCGGAATGCCCGACACCATCTATGGGAAGGTCGATGCGGATACGGTCCGCAAGATCGTCGTCCAGCATATCATCGACAAGAAGCTTGTGGCCGACCATGTCTATGACCGGCCTTCCGCTGACATCATCAAGAACGGGGGCAGATAATGGCGTTCAGAAACTATATCCTGGTCTGCGGCGGAACCGGTTGTGAATCGAGCCGCGCCGACCAGATCTTCAAAAATCTTATCGCTGAGTGCGAGGCCCAGGGGGTCGCGGATGAAGTGCAGATCGTAAAGACCGGCTGTTTCGGCTTTTGTGAGCAGGGGCCGATCGTCAAGATCCTTCCTGAAGATTCCTTCTACGTGCAGGTCAAGCCTGAGGATGCGAAAGAACTCGTCGCAGAGCATATTGTCAAGGGACGTGAAGTCAAGCGCCTGCTCTATGATAAGGAAAAGAGCGCGAAACATGCCCAGGTCGAGGACATCAAGTTCTACCAGAAGCAATTTCGTATCGTCTTACGGAACTGCGGTTTCATCGATCCCGAGAACATCGACGAATATATCGCCCGCGAAGGGTATGAAGCGCTGGAGAAAGTCCTGTTCGAAATGACGCCGGACGATGTCATCGAAGAAATGAAGACCGCCGGGCTTCGCGGCCGTGGCGGGGCGGGCTTCCCCACATGGATGAAATGGAACTTCACCAAGCAGGCGGAGGGCGACGTGAAGTATGTCGTCTGTAACGCCGACGAAGGCGATCCGGGTGCGTATATGGACCGCTCCACGCTGGAAGGCGACCCGCATTCCGTGCTGGAGGCGATGACGATCTGCGGCTATACGATCGGCGCCCACCAGGGCTACATCTACATCCGCGCCGAATATCCGCTGGCGATCCATCGTCTTGAGGTCGCCATGAAGCAAGCTCGCGAATACGGGCTGCTTGGCAAGGATATCCTGGGAAGCGGCTTCGATTTCGACATCGAGATCCGTCTCGGAGCCGGTGCGTTCGTCTGCGGAGAAGAGACGGCGCTGCTGCAGTCCATCGAAGGACATCGGGGCATGCCGACCCCACGCCCGCCGTTCCCGGCAGTCAAGGGACTGTGGGGCAAGCCGACGGTCATCAACAACGTCGAGACCTGGGCGAACGTCCCGGTGATCATCACCAAGGGAAGCAAGTGGTTCTCCCAGATCGGTACCGCTGACAGCAAGGGAACCAAAGTCTTCGCTCTGACAGGCAAGGTGTGCAACTCCGGTCTGGTCGAAGTGCCGATGGGTACCACGCTGCGCGAGATCGTCTTCGATATCGGCGGCGGCATCGCCCATGGCAAGAAGTTCAAGGCTGTGCAGACCGGCGGTCCGTCGGGCGGCGTGATCACCGAACGGGATCTCGACACTCCGATCGACTACGCTTCGTTGCAGCGGATCGGGTCGATGATGGGCAGCGGCGGCATGATCGTCATGGACGAAGACGACTGCATCGTGGACGTCGCCAAGTTCTATCTGAACTTTACTGTCGACGAATCCTGCGGCAAGTGCGCTCCGTGTCGGATCGGCGGTCGCTCGCTATGCAATATCCTGGAGAAGATCACTAGGGGAAGCGGCACGCTGGAGGACATCGATCGGATCAATGAGATCAGCCTTGCGATGAAGAAAGGTTCCCTCTGTGCTCTGGGGCAGACGTCTCCGAACCCGGTGCTGTCTACGCTGAAGTATTTCCCGGAAGAGTACATGGCCCACATCGTGGACAAGAAATGTCCCTCTGGTAAATGCAAGAAATTGATTTCGTTCGAAATCAACCCCGCCAAGTGCATCGGTTGTACGGCCTGCGCCCGCAAGTGTCCGGTCGGCGCGATCACTGGGGAAAAGAAGCAGCCACATACGATCAACCCCGCTGTGTGTATCAAGTGTGGTGTCTGTAAGGAGACCTGTAAGTTCGGAGCCGTTGAAATCCACTAGGACCAGGCTGAGGAGGAATCAATTGAGTATGGTACATGTAAAGATAAATGGAATCCCCGTCGAGGTTGAAGAGGGGTCGACCGTTCTCTATGCCGCTAAGAAGGCGAACGTGACGATCCCCACCTTGTGCTACCACCCGGACCTGAAGCCTTGGGCTTCCTGCGGACTGTGTGTCGTCAAGCAGGAAGGGTCCGCCAAGATCGTCCGCGCCTGCGCGACTCCCGTCGGTGAAGGGCAGAGCTTCATCACCAACGACGAAGAGCTGTTCAAGGTTCGTAAGACGATTCTCGAACTGATGCTCAGCACCCATCCGTCCACCTGCCTGACGTGCGGAAGGAACGGAATGTGCGAACTTCAGCGCCTTGTCGCCGAGTTCGGAATCAGGGAGCAGCCGTATGAAGTTCGCGTCAAGAAACTGTCCCGCGATACGTCCACCTGTTCGATCGTTCTTGATCCCACCAAGTGCATCAAGTGCGGTCGGTGCGTGCAGGTCTGCCAGGACATGCAGGGTGTGTTCGCCCTTGAGTTCATCGGTCGCGGCGACAATACCGTGATGGCTCCTGCCGCGATGCTCAAGCTGGACGACAGTCCGTGCATCAAGTGCGGTCAGTGCGCCGCCCACTGTCCGGTCGGTGCGATTTTCGAACGGGACGAGACCGAATCGTTCCGTAACGCGGTTGCCGACCCGGATAAGCACGTGGTGGTACAGATAGCTCCGGCTGTCCGTGTGGCATTGGGCGAATCGTTCAATCTGCCGGCGGGAACGATCACTACCGGCAAGATCTATGCGGCGCTTCGCCGTCTGGGCGCGGACAAGGTGTTCGATACCAACTTCTCCGCCGATCTGACGATCATGGAGGAAGGGACCGAACTCGTGGAGCGTCTTTCCAAGAAGGACAGCGTGTTGCCGCAGATCACCAGTTGCTGCCCGGCTTGGACGGACTATATGGAGAAGTACTATCCGGATATGATCCCCAACTTCTCTACCGCGAAGTCCCCGATGATGATGCAGGGGGCGATGACCAAGACCTACTATGCCGAGACCGCGGGTATCGATCCTGCGAAGATCTATTCGGTTGCGATCATGCCCTGTACCGCGAAAAAGTTCGAGATTTCCCGCGACGACAACATGCAGGCCTCAGGGTTCAACGATGTCGATCTGGTGCTCACAACCAGGGAACTTGCCCGATTGATCAAGTCGGCCGGTGTCGATTTTGTCGATCTGCCCGGTGAACCTGCCGACAGTCCGATCGGAGAATACGCCGGCGCCGGTACGATTTTCGGCAACACCGGAGGGGTCATGGAAGCGGCGCTGAGGACCGCCTATCATTCGATCACCGGCAAGGATCTGAAGAATGTCGAGATCGATGCCGTCCGCGGCATGGATGGCATCAGGAAGGGTATTGTCGATGTCGATGGCAGGAAGGTCCGTGTCGCTGTGGCTCACGGCATGGCGAACGTCAAGAGCCTGATGGAGGAGATCCGCGCCGCAAGGAATGCGGGGGCGGAACCTCCGTATGAATTCATCGAAGTCATGGCATGCCGCGGCGGATGCATTTCCGGTGGCGGACAGCCGTACGCAAGCACCGATGATGTGCGCTCCAAGCGCATTGCCGGTCTGTACGAAGACGACCGCGAGAGCGAGTTCCGCTGTTCCTATCAGAATCCGTCGATTCAGAAGATCTACGCCGAGTATCTCGGAGCTCCGTTGAGCGAGAAAGCGCATCATCTGCTACATACCTCGTATCAGGAACGGAAGGTCTACAAGCATTGATGTTGAGCAGTTGATTTTCGCATGCGAAGTGGCGTCGCCCGGTCCGAAAGGCTCCGGGCGACGCTTTTTGTCGTGCGTTATCTGGGAATCCTGCAGAGAAGCAGCTTCGAATTCGTTTGCGATGTCAGAACCAGATATTCGCCGTTGAGGGATATCGCTCCGCAAGTCGGAGCGAACGTTCCGCAATCCATTTCCCCGATATGGTTGAGCGTACCGTCGGAGCTCATGGTGAAGCAGTTCACGTTTTTCGATCCGCTGGCGATGACATACAGGTATGTACCGTTGGGATGTAGTAGGATCTGTTCCACATCCTCGATCGCCCTGACTGAGGATGGGGTTCCTGTCTTGATCGTCTGGGCTTGTTCCCATCGTTTGTCGCCGATGAATGTGAAGCGGGTGACCAGATGTTCGGAACCGGTAACGACGTCCAGATCGTCCGAGAACGCTACCGCGCGTACTTCCGACAATCCCGTCACTTTCCCGCTTGCATAGTTGAGATGGCAGGAGTTGCCGAAATCTCCGAGAGAATTGCGATGCATGATCTGCAAAGCATTTTCAGTCGTACTGATCACCGCAAGGTGTTGGTTGCCGGGTGAAGTCACCGCCGCTGTTCCTCTGGTGAATGGGACCTCGGATGAGCCGACCCATTTTTTCCAACCGTACGGCCATTCGCTCTCGCTCACGGCTCCAAGGTTGTTTCCTGCCGCATAGCAGCCTTTCGGGTCGATGGCGAACACGATGTTTTTTTCCCTGTCCAGAAACAGGTTTCCGGTGGACGAAAAAGATTTCGAAGAACTGAGTGTTCCGTTGCGGTGGAATTTCTTGGTCAGCGAAGTCGTCGCTTCATCGTACCGATAGAGCGTGACTCCTGGTTCCTTTGCCTCCGCAGTTACGACGAGATCCGATTCCGGCACTACGAGGATGTCGGAAATATCGACGGTGTGGTACGAGGAACTGTCCGTGAAGGTTTCGAGCAACTGGACATTGTCTCGGACAAGTCGGGCGATTTGCAAGGTGTCGGCTCCGCTGTTTCCGAGTAGGATCCTGCCGTCCGGCAAGAACGCGACCTTGGTAGAGCCTGAGAGATGAAGTCCTCCCGTTCCGTCCTCGATCTCTGCCACAGGGATCGGGACCCCTGCTGTCCCTGTGATTTCAGCTCGAAAGGGGTAGCTGGCCGATCCTGCTGAGGCGAGCATCGATCCTTCGACTACGACATCGACCCGATGTTCTCCCGCTTTCGGTGAGAATCGAAACGTTGTTCCGGATTCTTGCTTTATTCCATCTAGATACCAGGTGACGGAAAGCTCGGAACTGTCGGGCTGGTCGGGAATCAGCAATGTCGCGGTCGTATCCTGCAGCGCCGGCAGTTGCGCGGAAAGTCCGGTGATCGTGCAATCGATGGGAGTTCCGAGCTTGTTGATCAGCCTGAGAGTCCCCGGGCTGTCCGGGTATTCGTCGAGATCCAGCGTTACCGTTCCTTCGGTCACTTTGTTGCCGATGATCCTGATCGCTTCCGCACATCCCGCCACCACTGTTTCATCGCTACGCAATCTTGCCTGGATCGTATAGGAGCCTGCTGGATATTGGGCTTCATAGATGGCTGTACCCGCGGTCAAGTCGCTGCTTGTCGGGGTAACCGTCGTCCGCTGCCCGCCCTGTTCCGTCAGTTCCAGTTCGAGGCTCGGATTCTGGATGCGTCCCGGGTCCCAGGAAAAATAGATGCGCATCGTGCCTGAGCCGACCAACTGGTTCAGCGTGATGGTCGCCGTGGTGGGATTTTGTGTCAGCTGGAAATCTGTGTCACCGGTCACCAGATCGATTCCGTTGCTGTTCCTTCCCACGGCGCTGAGCTTCCAGGAACCGATCTGCAGCCCATCGACGGAAAGCATCGCATTCTTGCTTTCCACTGTGAACGAACTGCCCTGCGGACCTTCTCCACGGACTACGTACTGCGTTACATCCAGCGGAACGCCGGATGGAACGATCGATTTTCCAAGTACGTCGGAAGTCGAGAGCCGCAGATGCATTGTTGCGGTCGTAGGATCCCCCGTACAAGAGACGGAGAAGATCATCGTCACAATCATCGAAAGGGCGATGATCGTCGTGAGGATTCTGGTTTTCTTTGTCATGGTTTTGCCTCCGCCGTGTTCCATGCGAGGAACCCGTCCCGGCGATTCAGCTGGATAGGACGACTGATCTATCACCACCTGAAAAAAATGAGCGCGTTGGCGGCGCCATGCATTGAGCCCGATGGGAAAAAGGGCTATATTTCTGGGTATGAAACTCAAAAACATACTCTCTCCGACATTAGTGAAAGTCCATCTGGCGGGAAATACGAAACAGGAGATCATCAAGGAACTGCTTGATCTCCTTGTCGCGGATGGCAAAGTTCTGGACGCTGATCTTGCGTTCCATGACATGATGGAACGGGAAAAGACAATGTCCACCGGTATCCAGCATGGCGTGGCGATTCCCCATGCGAAGACGAAAGCCGTGAAGGATCTGGTCGCCTGCATCGGCATCAAGCCGGAAGGTGTCGATTTTCAATCCCTCGATGGCGAACCGAGCAAGATATTCATCATGACGCTCTCCCCGTATGACAGGGTAGGGCCCCATGTGCAGTTTCTCGCCGAGATCAGCATGGTGATCAAGACACCGCATGCGAGAGCTCGGTTGATCAACGCCAAGAGCGTCGAGGAAGTGCTGTCGGTATTCGGCTTGTAGGCCGGATGATTCGCTGCTCCGGATTCCCCTGTATGCCGGACGGCTCGTCTGTTCCTTCGGAAACCATGGAATGCGACGCAAATTGCGGTTTCCATATGGGATATGTCCGTGGAGGACATTATGTCGCATCAAATGATGGTTCTTGTGCTGCAACTCGGGGTGATCCTCATCGCCACGAAGTTCTTGGGCACGTTCTTTTCAAGAAAACTGAAACAGCCGAAAGTGCTTGGCGAATTGGTCGCCGGAATGCTGGTCGGCCCGTATGTGCTCGGCGCGATCCCGTTACCGGGGATCGGGCCGTTGTTTCCTGTCATAGCGGGATCGTCGGTGCCTGTATCTGTACAGCTGTACGGAATTTCGTCGTTGGGGTCGATTTTCCTCCTGTTCAATTCAGGACTCGAAACCGATTTGCCGACATTTCTACGATTCAGCGGCAAAGCGACGGTCGTCGGTTTCGGCGGCGTGATCGTTTCATTCCTGCTGGGGGCCGGCATCACCGTCCTGCTGCATCCTGAAGTTCATTCGATCATGGATCCTGAAGCGTTGTTCCTTGGTACGGTATGCACGGCGACTTCCATCGGGATTACTGCCCGTATTTTGAGTGAAAACAAGAAAATATCAACTCCTGAAGGGGTGACGATCCTTGCTGCCGCGGTATTGGACGACGTAATCAGCATCGTCTTGCTGTCGGTCGTCGTAGGTATTTCAACCGTGGAGATGAAGGGCGGTTCCATCGCATGGAGCGGCATCGGGCTGGTCGCATTGAAGGCCGTCGGGTTCTGGGCGTTGTGCATGGTGGTCGGTATTCTGCTGGCTCCGAAATTCACGAAAGGAATGAAGCGTGTCCATTCGCTCGGAATCATCGCCGAAGTGTCGTTCGGCATCGCGTTGCTGCTCGCCGGGTTGTCCGAACTTGCCGGGCTGGCGATGATCATCGGCGCCTATATCACTGGCCTGGCGCTTTCTCAGACCGATGTGGCCCACATGATCAGCGAACGGACGAAGGCTGTGGGCGAATACTTCGTACCAGTGTTCTTCGCAGTCATGGGCATGATGGTGGATTTCGGCGCGATGAAGTCGGTGCTTGGTTTCGGTATCCTCTTCGCGGTCTTCGCTTTCATCGGAAAGCTCGTCGGATGCGGCGCTCCGTCGTTGCTGGTCGGATTCAACTTGCATGGGGCATTGCGCATCGGAGCCGGTATGTTGCCGCGCGGTGAGGTGACGCTGATCGTCGCCGGACTTGGTCTCGCTTCCGGGGCCATCGGACCGGAGATGTTCGGAGTGGCTGTCATGACGATGCTGCTCGCCAGTCTCGCCGCCCCTCCGTTGCTGGTGGCGACATTCAAGGGAGGAAGCGGTTACAAGAAGTCCCTTGCCGCCAAGGAAGAGCCGGATATTGTTACGATCGAGCTCGATTTCCCCAACTATACAGCGGTCGACTTCGTCAGAAGATCATTGGCCGACGGATTTCGCGGGGAAGGATATTTCATTTCTTCGCTGGAGGGGGTGAACCCTTCCTGGCAGATTCGTGAGGATGAGAAGGTGATCACGATGTCCATTGTCGATGGTACGAAGTTCTCCCTGACCGCAAAGCGCCAGGACGAGCAGTTCGTCCGTCTGATGCTCACCGAGACATTGGCTGAATTCCAGCAGTTCACCGACAGCATCAAGACGATGGAAAGCCCTGACATGATGGGGGCGCGACTGCTGATCAACATGTTCAGCGACGAGGATCAGCAGGAATCACGATCGTCGGGTGCGGGATCTTCGCCGCGGACGAAAAAACGATAGGCGGAGGACTGGATGCGCAGGAGCGATCGAGAAATTGTCGAGCATTCGGAAATCGGTGCGATCATCGACGCTTGCAAGGTCTGCAGGATCGGGATGCGGGATGGCGACCGTATCTATGTGCTCCCACTGAATTTTGGATACAGCTTTGGAGACGGTGGGGAGTTGGTCCTCTATTTCCATTGCGCCACGGAAGGAAAGAAACTTGACCTGATGCGCGCCTGTCCGCAGGTCGGCGTCGAAATGGACTGCGACCACGAACTGGTGTCCGGCGGGGACGTCCCTTGCCGATACGGGTTTCGCTATGCGTCTTTGGTCGGGTTCGGGATTGCGGAACTGCTCGAAGATCCCGCGGATAAGGTTGAAGCGCTTCGATTGCTGATGAAACACCAGACGGGGATGGATTTCACGCTTGATTCGTCCATGACCAACGGGGTTGCCGTGTTTCGGATCACCGTTTCCTCCTTTTCTTGCAAGCGGCGCTGATTGGCTTTCCTCCCGTCGCTGCCCGAATCGCCCCCGGATGACAATCCGAGGGCGTTCTGGTATAGTGTTTCCATATGAAAGCGCTGATCAAATTTCTTATCGTCGCGACATTCGCCGTCGTCATTTTCTTTCCGCAGAATCAGATCGGTCTCGTGCTCTACTGGAGCCTGTTCGGCGTTCTGGGTTTGCTCGTCGTGGCGTTCTATTTCTCCTCGTATTGGGTTTCGACGGACGACGTGAAGGCCGTGCGTTCCGGTCCTGTGGGTTTCTCCCTGTTCGTTGGTAAACTGCCTGTCATCACAGAGGATGATTTGATCCGGGGGCGCCTGGTGATCGATCGCACGAATCTGGTTCTCTATCAGCGGACCGATGGGAAGGAACGGACGAAAGGCCATCATTGCAAGGAAGTCTGGTCCCTTTCCGTCGATGCTCTGGCAAGTATCGGCACAGGAGCAGTGCTTCCGGCCAGAAAGGGGTTGATCCTGTATCTGGAAGACGGCGGAGAAGTAAAGTTCGCCTGCAGGGCGGCGATCAAGCGCAAGCAGGACATCATCAAGGCCCTTGGCTGGGACGACGCTCCTGAGCTTTCTCCCGGATTCGGCGCCACGGTGGATGTGGAAGGTTCCGCGACACAACGGAAATCGTTCTCCGAAGCACTTTCCGCAGGCTCGGGGGATTCCTCAGTTTCGGAGGACGCTCCGGCCGACGCGGCCCCGTCGACGCAAGCGGAGCGGAACGAAAAAGGGTCCGGGAAGCGCTGAGGCGACCGGACGACGCTCATTCGCGGATACGATACCGTATCCGGCATATACTCATCTGTGAATAGCATCGGCACCTCCGGGGTGATATGGTCGAAGCCGTATCGGAAGGAGTGTCGTCATGAAGCATCGATCCATCTACATCGTCTGTCTCATTCTGTCCGCCGTGGTTCCTGATGGCGTCGTCTCGGCGCAGCCGGTTTCTCCTGAGTTTCCGACTTCCATCGGGATTGGAGCCGACGTTTCGGTAGTCGATGCAATCTGGACGGGAACCTTACAGGCCCGTATATCCGTCACCGTGGACATCTCGTCCCAGTTCGGCGTACGGATCCCGCTGACCTGTTGCATGGATCGTAGCGACCCCTCGCTCTGGTTTTTGGACACCGGCATCTTCCTCGATCATCATCCGTGGGGCGACGGTCCGTTCATATCGGTCGCCCTTGCCCAATGCGGCGGCTTCGTGGGCAGGAACCGGCCGGAGCGATCCCTGTATTTTCTCAATGAAGTCCTGTTGGGGTGGACATGGAGGATCGGGGCCGGAGCTCGGATCGAGCCGACTCTGATCATCAGGGATCCTTCGGGGGGATTCGAGGATGAATATGCTGCGATCCGCGACCAACTCCCCGCATGCAACGCAATACGATTTTCACTGACTGTCGGATGGGAGTTCCATCCGAAACTCGGCGTGTCATGACGTCGGATCATTGATTTCAATGCACAAGGGAGGTGTCTATGCGAAAAACCATGAAGACTGTGAAATCGACGATGGAAAAACTGACTTGCCTGATCCTGATCGTTTCCTTGTCCGGCTGCGATCTTGGATGGGATAGGTCTTCCCTTCCAAAAATATCGGACCGGGATCTGAAACCCCTCATGGCGACGATCATCGACGAGCAGCTGGATATCGTGCTTCCGTATCTGGAGGATGATTTTCCCGCGACGTGTCGGGAAACGGTTCGACGAGGCGATATCGAGGGTTCCGAAGTCGTTGAGCTGACGCTTGAGGAAGACTTTGGCCGGGAGTATCTCGAATTCGGTTATGCGGTCGCAGTCGGCGACGATGCGGATACTGTGGTGGACTATGCGGAACGTCTGCTCCCGGCGCAGGAATTTGCGCAGCTTCAGGATCGACTACGGGACGCTGAATCCTCGATCGTATCGGAAGGCGGACAAGTGGCCAGAAGGCTTCCTCCGTCCCAGCGGGAGGCATTCATGAAAGACTTGCAGAAGCTGGTGACTCGGACGGTCGTTCTCATGACGGCCGGCATCGTGTACGCCTGCATTCCTTCGGCGGTGTTCTGGGGGAAGGTGACGGCAGCTTCGGCCATCGCTGTGGCAGCGGGTGTCGTGTCCACGACGATCATGTCCATCTGGCGCTACTATGAGTTCGATATGGACGTAGACCAGGCGTTCGAGGACTGGCTGAAGTCCGTGACTATCGAACCTGAGACGGCGTATGCGTTGGCCGCTTCAGTGATTGCGATGGGGACGACTCTCAAGCGAGGGCCTGTCGTTACCGGTATCGTTCTTGGAGTATTCGCGATCTACAATGTCATCGACATGGTCCGACCGATGCTGAAACTGTACAACTTCAACGCTTGAAGCTATGCGATCACTTCGTGATTCTGCTCCTTGTCGACTGTCTTCGTTTGTGGAATAATGGTTTGTGCGGACGGTCGGTCGTTTTTTCGCCGTCTAGCTACGATGAGGAGTTTTTCATGAATGAGTATCGGATAGATGGCGAAGCGCTTCTACAACGGTTCCTGCGGTATGCGCAAGTCGATACCATGAGCGATCCCCATGAGTTGGAGGAGAATCATCCCTCCACGCCGGGACAGTGGGATCTGCTGCGGATGCTGGAACGCGAACTGAAGGATTTCGGCGTGCAGGATGTGTCCTTGGATGACAAGGGCTTTCTGCTTGCCTTGTTGCCGGCGAACACCGAAGGGGTTCCCCCCATCGGATTCATGGCTCATGTCGATACTGCGGACGATGTCATGGGAAATGGCGTGCGGCCGCGGGTCATACGAGCCTATGATGGAGGGGACATCTCTCTCAATGATCAGGTGGTTCTTCGTGCCGATGATCCCGAACTTTCCCACTATGTCGGACAGACGATTATCGTCACCGACGGATACACGTTGCTGGGAAGCGACGACAAGGCAGGAGTCGCTGAGATCATGACCGCGGTCAAGTACCTGTTGGACAATCCGTCGGTTCCGCATGGCCCGGTCGAGATCATCTTCACCCCCGACGAGGAGACCGGCGCAGGAATAGATCATTTTCCGTTTGCTTCGCTACGGTCGGAGGCCTGTTACACAGTCGACGGAGGCCGTCGGTACGAAATCGAGACCGAGTGCTTCAACGCTGCTACGGTACGGGTGCATTTCTCGGGGATTGCGGCGCATCTTGGGGCCGCTCGAGGAAAGATGGTCAATGCGCTGACGATGGCTACCACGTTCATCCATTCGTTGCCGCAGGCTGAAAGCCCCGAGGCGACGGATGGAAGATACGGGTACTACTGCGCGCAGGAGATCAACGGGAACGCAACCGATATCGACCTGACGCTGTATCTTCGGGATTTCGATTTGGATAATCTCAACCGGCGCATCAATGCGCTTCTGTCGCTCGGACGTGTGATCGAGGAGCTGTTTCCCGGCGGGAAATGCTCCGTAGACTCGAAGATCGTCTACTACAACATGGCCGGTTCCGCGAAAGAGCACCCGCAGGTGGTGTCCGCGATCTACGAGGCGGGCGAGGAACTGGGTATGCCGCTGTTCGAGTCGATCATCCGCGGAGGTACCGACGGCGCCCGTCTTGCCGAGAAAGGGATCCCCTGTCCGAACCTCTTTACCGGAGGGCATAATCTCCATAGTCTTCGTGAATGGGCGGCGCTGCCCGCCATGGTCGATTCCGTGCGACTGGTTCTAGGAATCGTCGGGCAGTGGGCGAAGGGGCGTTGATGTACCGGCGGTTCCTGTCGTCCATTCTGGTAGTTTCTCTCCTGTTCCTTGCGGGTTCGCTTTCTGCCGGAACGTTCCCGCAGGCGTCTTCTCTGCAGATGACGCTTTCAGGATCGACAGGAGCGACGGATGTCGATTCCTTGCTGCTCGAAGCTGCCGAAAGAGGTGTCAGGACAAGTCTGGAGAGCCGCATCCAGTTTGGTTCCGAGGGGGGGGATCTCGTCGAAGCGACCCTCGGAGATCCGGTGGTGGATGATGTTGTCTTCGCGCCTTCTGTCCGATTCACGGCATGGCTGCGCATTTCCTATGGCGGACAAAGTCTGACGACCGGCATATTTGTCATCGGGAAGGACCTTGAGGATATTCTCCGTAGCCTTCCTAGGAGGATCGAACAGTCGCTTCGCTACGATGTGCTGGATATCCTGCCGCAGTTTGAAGCGGATCTGTCGCTCGAGTATTTGTGGCGCAATAGCCTTTCCTCGTGGGTCGATACCTCGAAAAATCAGATACGAGTCGGTGACAGACTGTTGGTCGTCGGTTCTTCCGGACAAGCCGAAGCGTTGGTCGCGGTATCGGATCTCGTCGTGACCGACGGCAGGACGACCGCGGTGTTCGATCCTCTGTACCGACGGGCACCGCAACCTGGGTTGCCGATTGTTTCCGGGCCGGCTTGGAGCGGTGCCGTCGGAGTCTCCATCGCTTCGGATCTGTCGGGATTCGGACTTGATTTTTCCGTATCCAAGGCTTCCTCCTGGTATCCTTGGTCGCCATTGCTGAAGGTCGGGGTTTGGGGCGAGATCGATTCCTCCGCTTCGTTTTCCATGACGGGGTTCGAAGCATATGCCATGGGGGGACTGCAAGTTGACGTGCCGCTGGGTCCGCTGTTCGAAACTCGTTGGATGTTCGTCGAGGATGCTTCAGTCGAGGCTTCCTGTCTGCTCGGGGCGGGGTTCCGGCTCGCCGTGGACGGAAGTTCCGAAGCGTTCATCTTCGGTGGGGAATGGGAGGTCGGGTACCGCATGTATCTCTCGCCGTTCTGGAGCTGGAAGCTTGGAATCGGTAGCTGGTATTGGGCGCAGGTCGGTGCTTCCGGTGTCGAAACGCTGCGTTCCACTCCCTTGACGATTACACCGTCGGTCGTGTTCAATTGGTGACTGGAATCATGGTTTCGGTCGGAGGATCGATATGAAAAGAAGTACAGTTGTCCGAAGATCGCTATCATTGCTCCTGCTCGCAGCCATCCTGACGCTTGCCGGATGCTCTTCTTTCACGACGTTGGTCCGATCAGGGATGGAGGGGGTTCCCGCTTGGGTCTATGAACCCCAGGTGTCGAATTCTCAGCTGGCGTTCGTTGGTCAAGGTGTGGATGCCGGTGTGTTCAACGCAAGACTGCTCGCTTTCGAAGATATTCTTTCCCAGCTGTCCTCCTATATCGGAGAAGATGTATCGGAACGGTATTATCGGGAATTGAGTACGACCGAGGCGATCGCTTCGTTACGGCTCCGTATCACCCAGGAACATGTGAAGACCGACGGCGGCAGGAACATCGTGCACCTGCTTGCCGCCGGCGACGCGAATTTGCTTGCACAGGCTAGGACCGAAGCGTACAACGCCATGCTTGACCGACAGGAACGGATTTCCGCAATCCTTGCGCAAGCTGATGCCGCCTATCGGCACAATCGTGATTTTGAGGCGATTTCCCTATATGCCGATGCCGCGGTCATCGCCAGTGAAGGAAACGTGGAACGGAAGGACTATCGATTCGATGTGCTGGTAGGGAAGATCGAGTCTTTCGTCTCAGCGTTGAAGATTTCCGTATCGAAGGTCGATGGAACGGTTCCGACGGCTACTGTCACCGTTAGGCGGACGAGCCGTCTTTTGCCTCCGAAAGTGATGGGAGCTTCGATTCTGGCCAGTTTCGATGCTCGGAACGGAATGGGCGAGGCGTATGTCGACCGCGTGAAGTTCAATACCGCTTCCAACGGTTCTTTCCAGTTCCGTCCGACCAATCCCGGAATGGCGGGCAACGGAGAGATACTGTTCACGGTGGATGTCGAAGACGCCATCGCCCGACTGGAGCATGCGGCTGGTTCCGATTCCGTGTCGGCATTGAAGGCTCTGGTGGAGGAATCGGGCGAAAGATTCGCCTATCGCAGGGTTTCCCCGGTCGCATCGGCCGGAACGCTCGTCGATATCATGGAGTTCACGCTCCAGGGGGCGTTGCGCGATTCTTCGATAGCCAGCGATAGGCTTGTAGTCGAATACGGCTATGACGGTTTGTCTCTGACGCAGGTATTCTCTCAGGAACAGGAAGAGGAGGACTTCTTCTCCGAACTGAAGAGGGACTATCCAGGGTATCGATTCCTCATCTATGGCAGGGCGGGGGTGTCCGATGTGCTTTCCATGGGTGGGGGACATACGGCGCTCGTCAACGGTTCGGTCGCCCTGTTCGATCTGACCGACGGGTCGGTCGTCAAGGATACGGGGGATATCCGCATCGTCACATGGAACGTCGATACGGAGGCTGCGGTCGACGAGGCGTTCCGTAGATTCGGGCTCATCGCCTCAAGTCTGCTCGACGACAAACTGTATTGACGGAATCCTGTCCGGCGTTCAGCGGCGCGCTTTGCCGATCATATCGAGAAAATCCCCGGGATTGTTGCTGATGATCCCGTCCACGCCGAGGTCGAGCATCCGTTCGCAGGCTTCGATCGTGTCGACCGTCCAGACCATGATCGGGTATCCCATCTTGCGATGGAATTTGTCGAACATCGCTCCATCGACCAGATGGTAGTCGGGCTTGAGATAGGTGCAGCGTGCGATATGTCGCCCCCACCCTTTGCGGAATATCTTCGGAACCCCCTCGTCGTCGGAAAAGATCACGGCTGTCGGAAGCGCCTGCTTGCTGACCGAGCCGAACCGTCTGACGGCGAACGGGTTGAAGGAGCTGACCATGCATCTGCCCCGCAGGCCGAATCGCTCGATCGTCTTCCACGTTTTCTCCGCCAGACCGGTATCGTTGATCGCATTGGTCTTCAGTTCAATGTCATAGTAGAGGCTCGCCCCGCACAGTTCGAACAGTTCTTCGAGCGTCGGTATCCGGGCTCCTGCATATTCCGGTCCTTTGTGGCTTCCTACGTCTATAGTTCTCAATTGATCGAACGGCAGTTCTTCGACCACCAGATCGACACCACCGACCCGCTTGAGGTTTGAATCATGGACGACGACCAATTCCCCTGTTTTACAGAGATGTACGTCGAGCTCCACTCCGGGAATGCCCTTGTCGATGCACATCCTGAATGCTGCCAAGGTGTTTTCCGGAGCGATCGCGGAATATCCACGATGTCCGAAAAGAAGCGGATGCCGCTGTTCTTTCAATATGTCATGAAATTTCATACTATTGTTCCCTGTTCCTATCGAGAGATAATGAATCCCTTGAGCGTCTCGATTTCCTGTGGCCAGAGCGTAGGGTCGGTGGTTTCCAGGATCAGCGGGATTCCTTCGAACCGAGCATCGCGCATGATCTGTCGGAACGGTTCCCATCCGATGGTTCCCCTGCCCAGACTGTCATGTCGGTCCACATGGCTACCGAAAGCGCTTTTCGCATCGTTCAGGTGCATGCCCATCAACCGGTCGAACCCGATGACCGATTCGAAACGTTCCATCGTCCGGCAGAACGTATCTTCAGTTCTGATATCGTATCCAGCGGCGAAGATGTGGCAGGTATCGATGCACACGCCGATCCGGTCCGCATGGTCCGACGCATCGATGATCGTTGCGATTTCTTCGAACGTCGATCCGAGACTTGAACCCTGTCCTGCGGTGGTTTCGATCACTGGTCTGACGCCCGGCGTTCGCTCAATGGCTTCGTCCAGCGCCTGGGCCACAAGCGACAGCGCCGTTTGCGTAGGTATCTGTCCGAGATGCGCCCCCGGATGGAAGTTGAGTCTGTCCAGGCCAAGCTGCGCCGCCCGCTGCATCTCGTCGACAAAAGCCTCGATGCTCTTCCTGCGCTTTTCGGGATCCGGGTTCGCCAGATTGATGAGATAGCTGTCGTGAGGAAGAATCTGGACAGGCGCATACCCGGCTTTGCCGCACGCTTCGTGGAACGACCGAGCCGCCTCGTCCGAGAGCGGGGCAGTCGTCCAGACTTTCTGATTCTTGGTGAACAGTGCGAATGCTGTCGCGCCGATGGCCTGCGCGTTCTCGACGGCGTTTGCAGGACCTCCCGCTGCGCTGACATGGGCTCCGATATAGTACGACACATGCGCTCCTTCCTCCATATCTTACTGCATCGGCGATCGAAAAACCAGCGGGGTTGCCATTCGATGCCTTGCATGCTAAGGTTCTGTATCCGTGCGTCGTTTTTCGTACGGCGTGCATGGAGGAAACACCATGAGTGAAAAGGCGGGAATCTCCGAACTTCGGAGCGGGGATGTTCTTTTCGGATTTGTTCTGGAATCGATCGATGATCTTCCCGATTATAACGGGACCGGCTACTTGTTCAGGCATGAATTGACCGGGATGGAAGTATACCAGGTCGTGAACGACGACAGCGAGCTCTTCTTCGCCTATGCGTTCCGGACTCCACCGTATAGCGACAACGGCGTGGCGCATATCATGGAACACAGCGTTCTTGCGGGATCCCGAAAATATCCGGTACGAGATCCGTTCATGTCGTTGCTCAAAGGTAGCACCAATACATTCATGAATGCGATGACCTATGCCGACAGGACTGTGTTTCCCGCCGCCAGCCCGCTACGCAAGGATTTCGACAATCTTTTCGATGTGTATACCGACGCGGTCTTCGATCCGTTGCTTCGTGAAGAAACTTTCTGGCAGGAAGGCATCAGACTCGTTCCCGATGACGACGGTTCGCTGCATTACGAAGGGGTCGTCTACAACGAAATGCTCGGCGATAGCGCCGACCATGATTCCATCGTCGGAAGATATTCCGTCCGTTCCCTGTTCCCCGACACTCCGTATACCTACGAGTCCGGAGGCGACCCTTTCCAGATTACGAAGCTGACGTATCCGCAGTTCAAGTCATTTTATGCGAAGTACTATCATCCGTCGAACTGCCGTCTGTTCATCTACGGAAATCTGGAGCCGGGAATCAGACTTGAGTTCCTCGACAACGAATACCTTGGTCGATATGCGAATCTGGGCGGGGTAGGTCCATCTCCGCTTGCCGAAGCGTGGAAGGCTCCCCGACAGAAAGTCGTGACCAGTCCCTGCGAAGCTTCGGATACCGGTGACGCGAACTGCCAGGCTTCCGTGACATTGAGTTGGGCGACCACTTGCAGCGATGATCCCTTGGAATTGACGACTCTTTCCACATTGGTGGATATTCTGCTCGGAAATCCGGGAGCTCCGCTGTATAAGGCGATCATCGAATCCCATATCGGGCTCGATCTTTCTCCGGAAAGCGGCATGAGCGCCGATTTCAGGCAGATGCCGTTCGTCGTCGGCTTCAAGGGCATCTCTCCCGAACGGGCGCAGGAAGCCGAGCTCTTCCTGCTCAAGACGCTCAAGACGATCGCGACGAAAGGAATCTCCCGGGGAGAAGTCGAAGCCGCATTGAAGCGGCAGGAGTTCCGCCAGCAGGAGATAGCCGGCGGCCTTCCCAACGGTTTTCGCGCCATGAGCAGAGCGATGCGCGGCTGGGTCCAGGGCAAGGTTCCCTCAACGACCATCTCCACAGGAGCGCCGCTTGTTCAGCTTCGGAATCTGGTGGAGAGCGCATACAAGAAAGCCGATGCGTCGTCTGATCCTTCGAAAGGGTATTTCGAGAAATGGATCTCCACTCATATCGTCGAGAATCCGCATCGTTGCCTGTTGACCGTCGCCCCCGATACGGATCACGACGCGAAGCAGAAGGCGGCGATCGAAAAACAGCTTGACCAGATTCGGGCCTCGATGGACAAGAAGCAATTCAAAACGTTGCAGGAACAATACCGCAGATTCGTCGATTTTGAGAACGAAGGGGATTCCCCGCAAGCGGAGGCGACCGTCCCGTTCCTCGATCTCGACGACTTGCCGCGTGATATACGGACCATCGAGCAGCATGTGGCGACGATCTCCGGCAGGCCTGTCTGGGTCCAGCCGCAGTTCACCAACGGTATTCTCTATGCAGATATCGCGATCTCCCTCGATGATCTTGACGAACGTCAGCTGTTGTTGATGTCATTGTATTCCCGATTGATCCAGATGACCGGTATGGGGGATATGGACTATTCCCAAGTCGCGATGCAGATCCGCAATCTTACCGGCGGGTTCGCCGTGTATCTCGAATCGGGCACGACGCTCCGCATGGGTGACGGAGGACGGGAGGGCGCTACGATGCTGCTGGTCCGCATCAAGGCGCTTGAACGTGATTTCGACGATGCGCTGTCGCTTGTCGCCACGTTGCTCCGTACCGCTCGTGTCGACGACAAGGAACGGCTTGTCGCCGCATTGGTCGATCTGAAGACTGAGTATGCCGGCAATATTCTGTACTCGGGCAGTAGCTTCGCTTCGTTGCGGGCTACGAGCGGTTTCAGTCCGATGCTCCAGCAAGGTGAGGCGCTCGGCGGTCTCTACCAATGGTTGTTCCTGGAAAAATTCGACAGTGAAAATCCTGCGGTGCTGGATGATCTGACAGTCCGGTTGCTGGAGTTGCAGCGATTGCTGACCGATCGACGGCGATACACGATGCATGTCACCGCAGACATCGACTATGCGGATCCGGCGGCCGAACGGTGCTCGTCGTTCCTTGATCAGTTCCCAGTGCCTGTCGGGCGGCTGGTTCCGCGTTCCCGCGATTTCGCGGTCATGGACGCTACGTTCGCCGATAGCACGGAACTGTTCCGAATCCCGTCCACGGTCAGTTACACAGCGCTCGCTACATTGTCCGCGCCACCGGGAACTCCGTTGCAGACCGCTCAGATGGTGCTCGGCACCATATTGTCCGGCAACGGACTATGGGAGCGGGTCAGGGGCAAGGGCGGTGCCTACGGGGTGGAATGCCATGCGGACATCATGGAGCAGATTTTCTGCTTCTCGTCATATCGGGATCCTCGTATCGCTGGAACCTTCGCCGACTATCGGATCGTCCTGGAGAAAGCGGTATCCGACATGTTTGACAAGAAGACGATAGACAACGCGCTCATTTCCTTGATCGGACAGGATCTGCGTCCCGTTGCGCCACAGGAACGGGCCATCCTCGGATTCCGCCGGCTTCTGTACGGCATCAGCGATGAGTTCCGCGCCATGCGCCGGGAGCAGGTGCTTGGAATAGGACCGGAAGATTTAGCGCAGGCCGCCAAAACATTGGTCGAAGCCTTCGATGCCAAACAGGCGAGGGTCGTGCTTGCGGGGCAGGAGCTGTTGACGAAAGAAGCCCGGTTCATGCCGGCCCTCGTCAGGGACGCGGTTCGGCTGCCCCTGTAGACGCCTTGCCTGCGGACATGTTTCGTTTCTCGCGGCTATTCGTGCCGTTCGGTGGCGGCGGGATCCAGTGCTTTCGTCGCCGGAGTCCGTTCGCCCCATATCCGTGACAGCGAATTGAGTTCCTTCGGATTCTTGAGCTTCAGAACGACGCATTGCCGGATGCTTGCGTTGCTTTGCGCGATGTCTTCGGCAAGCGCTTTGCATGTCGGAGCTCCGCAGAGTCCGCAGTCGATTCCCGGCAGCACCTTGACGATCTCCCTGACTTTCTCCAGCTTGTGGAGGGCTTTGCCCATGTCTTCGTCGAGCCGGAGCGCCGACTTCGGCTGAGCCCGTTCCGTATGGATTTGCGGGAGCAGTACTCCCCGATATGTGAGGATCCGTTGTCTCAGCTCCTCCGGAAGCTCTTGCGGCAGCTGGTTCGACCAATGTCTTACACGTTCCGCGGCGAGGAATCGATTCCGGACAGTCAATATCCCCCCGACGCAACCTTGCGCGCATGCGTCCAGTTCGAGGAAATCGATGTTCACCTCGTCTTCGTTTTCCAGTTGTTCCAGGAAATCGATGACATTGTGCATCTCATCTACAGCCAACGACCGAGCCCCGTTCGTCGGACATTCTCCCTTGACCAGGCTCCATTGGACAGCAGTCCTGGTAAAGACGGGAAAATGGAACCATGCGCCATCGGTTTCCTGTCCGTACCGTCTCTTGTTCTTCGCCAGAAGCGCCTGTACCATGTTGTAGACCGAATCGAGGTTCAGAACCCCTTGGAAGATCGCATGGTCGTCCGATCCTTCCGTCTTGATCTGCGCCATCTTCGCAGCGCAAGGCGTGATGTAGAACACCCCCGTCTCTTCGGGCAGGCATCCTTCCGCTTCCAGTTCCGCCCTAGCCAGGAGAGCCGTCATCTGGGCAGGAGTCCGCAGAACGCTCAGGTTGTTCAGCAATACGGGATACCTGAGCTGAATCAGACGTACCACAGCAGGGCAGAAATCGCTGATCAGCGGAGTATCATGTTCCGGTTCGTCCGCTTCCAGCGTTCGGAGGATATCCACGCCGGTTTCCGATAGATACAGATGGGTGAAGCCGCAGTCGGTCAGAGCCCGGCAGACCTGACGTTCCGTCACCTGGTCGTCGAACTGGGCGAACAGCACCGCCGGAATGATTGCGACGCGCCATGTGTATGTCAGTAGCTGATCGAACGTACTCTGCTCGACGACCATCGCATCATGGGGACATACCGACATGCATTGCCCGCAGTCGATGCATCGCTGCCCGTCGATGCGGGCGTAGCCTCCTTCTATCCTGATGGCTCCGGTAGGACAGCGCTTCATGCAGTGCGTGCAGCTCTTGCAGCGATCCTGCCGAACGGCCAACGTGTGGTGGAACAAAGTCTCTGCCATCAGGCGCCTCCCAGCATGAATGTCATCGTGATATGGGTATGATCTCCGGCCGCGGTGTAGATGTCCAGCTTATCGGAGTTCTTCTTGATGTTCGGCAATCCCATTCCGGCTCCGTACCCCATTTCCCGCAATTCGTCGCTGGCCGTCGAATATCCTTCGGTCATGGCGAGCTCGAGGTCGGGGATTCCCGGACCTGTGTCGACTACCTGGACGACCACCTTGTCCGGTTCGATGTCGCAGATGACTTCGCCGCCGTATGAATGGGCTATGACGTTCACCTCCGCTTCGAAGGTGGCTACAACGATCCGCTTGATCGTCAATGGCGGCACGTCGAGCTGCTTGAGTGTCCGTTTGATCTGACTGGAAGCGTTTCCCGCTATGGTGAAGTCCCCGGCCATGACGGGGTAGGAGGCATGCATCGGATCCCTTGCCTCCCTAGTAGACTGATTCCAGTCCATGGGTGTACAGCAGTCCGCTTACCCGGAATAGCGAATACGGTGTCGTGATCAATGCGATGTCCAGTTCGTTGGCCATATCGACCATCGCCTGACTTGGCTGTTTGTTCCGTACGATGAGGATATTGGAGATGTCGCTCATCTCGGCCGTGCGTACCGCCTGGTTGTTCGACAATCCAGTGATCAGGAGGATGTCGTCTTCCAGCAACGTAAGGACATCGCTCATGAGATCGCTCGCGAACCCCATCTTGACATCCTGATCCAGATGACTTTCCCCGCACACTACTTTGCCTTGCACTATTTCCACAATTTCTCGCAATTTCATCATGACGGAAAGTATACCACGAGGTTCAGGATTCTCATAGGGGAAAGCGGATGGGAAGATCGGGAGAGGCGGACATGAAACGGAGCCGTTCCGCGTGCGGGACGGCCCCGTCCAATGCTAGCGCGACGAGGCTTCGTCAGCAGGAAAGCGCCTTGCGGATCTCCTCGATCGATGATGCGTCGGCGCAGGGAAGCGATCTGATCACTTCTCCGTTCTTGAACACCATCAGAGACGGGATTGCCGGCGCCTGAAGGATCTTCGCCATGCGGTCGCCCTTGTAGACATCGATCACCTTCAAGTCGCAGCCACATTCGAATTCCTTGTGAAGCGCTTCGACTTTCGTCAGCAACGCCCGGTCCTGTTCGTCGACGGCGTTGTAGATGTAGACAAGGACTTTGCCCTCCTTGAGGATATCCTTTTCAAGGGTTTCGATCTCGTCGACATATTTTTCGGCCATGTAGCCGGCGATCGCACCGTCTCCGACGGAAGTCGCTACCTGACGCAGCGTCTTGTGCCGTACGTCGCCCGCTGCGAAGATGCCGGGAACCGACGTCTCCATATCCTCATTCGTCATGATGTAGCCGCGCTTGTCGAGTTCCAGCAATCCTTCGAAGACCTTCGTGTTCGGCAGATATCCGATGAACAGGAAGCATCCGTCCACATCGATCGGTTCGAGATCCCCGGTCTTCAGGTTCTTCAGGACCACCTGCCCGAGCATGTCGTCGCCCTCGAACGAATCGACCACCGTGTTCCACAGGAAGTGCATCTTGGGATTCGCCAGGGCTTTCTCCTTCGCCACCTCGTTGGCGTCCATGATACCGGTATCGTGGATCACCGACACCCAGACTTCGCGGCAGAAACGGGTGAGGAACATTCCTTCTTCGATAGCGGCGTCGCCGCTACCGATCACCAGGACTTTCTTCCCGGTATAGCGAGCCGCATCGCATGTAGCGCAGAAAGAAATGCCTTTGTCGCAGAACTGCGCTTCGTTTCGTGCTCCAGTCATCCTCGGACGGCCGCCGGTGGCCACGACCACCGCTTTCGCATGGTAGTCGACGCGGAACGTGCTGACCACCTTGTACTTCTGCCGGTCTTCCACGCTTTTGACATCGGTCAGCTTGACATCGACGCCGAATCTACGAAACTGCTTGTCGAACAGCTTCATCAGTTCCGTTCCGTCGATGCCTTCGGGGAAGCCCGGATAGTTCTCCACTTCGCTGGTGTAGGTGGCCAGGCCGCCGATCAGCGATTTTTCGATCAGGAGCGTCTTCAGCCGCGCCCGGCCGGCATACAGAGCGGCGGTCATTCCCGCCGCTCCGCCACCGATCACCACTACATCGTAGTTTTCGATTCTTTTTTCCATTCCGATCTTCCTCAGTGCGTCATCGCGTGCTTTCGCCGTTCCCACCAGTCCGCCAGAACCCACAGCCCCAGAAGAGCCGCCAGTTGGATGATCAGTGCGGGAACGTAGCCGCCGAATACCGCAGGGAGGTATACTTTCGGGCCAGCGACCATGAATGTATTCTTCAGACCTCCGGTGATGAATCCTCCGAGCGTGGATCCGGTAACGAAGAAGACGAACGAAATATAGTTCTGCACGTATCCTTCACCCATGCGGATGAACGTTCCGGATGCGCAACCTCCGGCGAGGACCGCTCCGATACCAAAGATGAAAGCTCCGACGAGCAGCGAGAGGTTGATCGGATTGCCGGGCAGCTTGGTCGGATCGAGCTTCGACATGTCCGCGCCGTAGCTGCTGATATGGAATCCGAAGAACGCCACGGTGCACAGGGCGAAGGCGATGATCACGGCCTTGGTCAGTTTCGTCTCCCCGGTGAGGGTGGGGTCGCGATAGGCTGCGGTGAAACAGAATCGCGAACGCTGCATGCTGTATCCCAGACCCAGTCCGATGAGGATGAACGCAGGGGCCGATGGATACTTCGGGGCGACGACCGCCGCTACGATCGCGCACAGCACGAGCAGCGCCGCACCGACGGCGATCTGGATGGTCCTATTGCGCTTGCGCTGTTCTTCGGTCAACCGTTTTCGGTTCGGGCGCTTGTTGGAAGCGGGTGGCATGAAGAACTTCAGCAGCTTGCCACCGACAGTCGCGCCGAGGAATACGAACAGCAGGAACACCCAGCCGGCTCCGGAAAACTGGGGCAACTGGGAGAACAGGCCGCCGATATTACATCCATTGGCCATCTTGGCTCCGATTCCCATCAGCAGACCGCCGATTGCGGCGGCCGCCGCCTGCTTCCAGTGCTTGATGTTGCGGATCTTCCATTGAGCGGCGAGCAGACAGGCGATCAAGGCGCCCATCAGCAGACCGATATCGGTGATCGACGGCTTGTTGCCGAAGAACTGATACTTTGCAAGGGAACCGTTGTAGATCGACCATGAATCGGCGTTGACTCCGATCAGCGTCAGGAACTTCCCGCCCCAGGTAGCCAGCGGTCCGGAGACCCCCCAGATTCCTGAAAAGGCGTTCAGCGCCATGGCGAAGGCGGAAATGAGCACCGCACCGGTGACATAGCTCCATTCTTTCTTCAGCAGCGTGTCGTAGTACGACAGCTTGACCTCGGGTTCTTTCTTCACATCCATGATCCGCTCCTCATGCTTTTTCGATTACGACTTCCCATTCGCCCTCGCCGACTTCATCGATGTCGACGTTGTAGCCTTGGCTCCGCGCCCAGTCGGGGACGTTCTTCATGGCGCAGGTGTGATCGATCCCCACCACGAGGACATCGCCGGGCGCCATGGTCGCCAGTTCATTCTGTGTTTTTACGAGGGGTACGGGACAAGCCTCCCCCAGACAGTCGAGATACCGTTCCGCCATAGTGGTTCTCCTTCCTAATCGGTATTTTTTTAGCGTTTGAGCAGTAGTATAGATGAGTGATTTCTTTCTTGCCACAAAAAAATGTGTGATAATGGTTCATATCACATGTATCTTGTTTTTAATAAAAAAGTTATTATGTAAATAAATGATTATCCAATTAAGCGTTCGATGATATGGAGCAGTCTGGCGGTCTCAGTCGCTGGCTTTCATCAATGCGGAAAGATTCCTGATGAAGACGCCTCCCCGGACGATTCTGATAGATCCCGACTTCTCGAATTGCCGAAGCGCGCGACCTACGACGTTCCGTCCCGTTCCCAGTTCCTGGGCGATCTGTGCTTGGGTCGCATGGATCATCGGAGCGCCTTCCCGGGCGCTTCGTTCGATCAGATAGGTAGCGAGGTTTTTGGAGAACGGCTGAAAGACCACTTGCTGGACCAGCCACATCACGTCGGAGAATCTGGCGTTCATCTGCTGGCGGACGAACATCCGCATCTTCCTGTTCTCATCCTGGATCGAAAGATATATCTCGGCAGGGAGCAGAATCAACAGCGAAGGGTCCTCGGCGATGATCGTGATGTCGAACGGCACGTTATGAAGCACCGGACATGCGCTGAGGACGCATACCTCCGATTCATACAGCCAATACAAGGTGATCTTTTTCGTCGTGTCATGGGCGAACGTGGTCCGCAACCTGCCTGAGATCAGCAGGATCAGGCTCGGGCAGACCCCGTGTGCGTCATAGACCACTTCGTTCGGGCGGAACTGGTGGAGCGTAGAACCGGACACGATCCTTTTCCGTTGCTCGTCGGAAAGATCCAGCCAGAAAGGAAGTTGCTCCCGGAACGTCTGTTCCATGAGCGCTCGCTGGCGCTTGCTATCCATCGTGGATTCTGTCATGCGTACCTATTCCTGTTGCGTCTTCGCCGTGGCTCTCGACGGACTTCGCAGCATGCCGAGAGAATACCGGTTCATGATAGATAGGGTTCTTCTTGTTGTCAATTCGTCAAGATGGACGGCCGCGATGAAAGACTTGGAAGAAAGATGCTGTTTCGGTTTGAAAAGGGAGCGGTTACTGGCTATACTACATGCAGAAAAGGAGATTCGTGGACGTGAAGTATATCGGAGCGCTCGACCAGGGGACGACCAGTACCCGGTTCATATTATTCGATGGGGAAGGCAAGCCTTGCGCGTCGCATCAGCTTGAACATCAGCAGATATTCGCCCAGCCCGGCTGGGTAGAGCACGATCCGTGGGAAATATGGGACAACAGCGCGGAAGTGATCATCAAGACGATCCGGAAAGCAGGGATATCCGGTTCCGATGTCCTGGGGGTGGGAATCACCAATCAGCGGGAGACCGTCATCGCTTGGAATCCGAAGACCGGCAAGGTCTGGTACAACGCGATCGTGTGGCAGGATCTGCGTGGAAGCGAGCTGATCGACCGACTGAAGAACGAGGTGGACGGAAACTGGATCCAGGAGAAGACGGGCTTGATCATGAGTCCGTATTTCGCTGCGAGCAAAATCGTCTGGCTGCTCGACAACATCGATGGGTTGAGGGAGGCGGCGGAGAACGGAGATGTCGTGTTCGGAACCATCGATACATGGCTCGTGTGGAATCTGACCGGCGGTACGAAGGTCGTGACCGACGTGACCAACGCATCCCGGTACATGTTGATGAACATCAGGACGTTGCAATGGGACGATGATTTGCTGAAGCTGTTCGGGATTCCCCGTTGTGCGCTTCCGCAGATCGTGCCGTCATCCGGAATGGTGTACGGTCTGACATCGGCCAGCGGACCGTTCCGGCGGGCGCTCCCGGTCTGCGGAATCCTCGGCGACCAGCAGGCCGCCCTGTTCGGTCAGGCCTGTTTTTCCGAAGGGCTGGGGAAGAGTACCTATGGAACCGGCTGCTTCCTGCTGGTAAATACCGGTACGAAGTTCTGCACATCCGGCAAGGGGCTGCTGACGACCGTCGCCTACCAGATCGCCGGGCAGGAACCGTGTTATGCGCTGGAAGGTTCCATCGCGGTAGCCGGATCGCTGGTACAGTGGGTACGGGACAACATGAAGCTGGTGGAGAATGCCCAGGAGCTGGACAAACTGGCCGAATCGGTGCCAGACTGTGGTGGTGTCTATATCGTGCCTGCTTTCAGCGGATTGTTCGCCCCGTACTGGAGGGCCGACGCTCGCGGCGTGATCGCAGGACTGACCGGTTTTGTCAACAGAGCACATATCTGCAGGGCGGTTCTGGAGGCGACGGCTTTCCAGGCCAACGATATATTCGAAGCGATGGAGGCGGACAGCGGCATCAAGATTTCCGCGCTGAAGGTCGATGGCGGACTGACCAACAGTCGGCCGCTGATGGAATTCCAGGCGGATCTGTTGGGCATTCCCGTGATCAGGCCGCAGGTTGTGGAGACGACCGCCCTTGGAGCGGCGTACGCCGCCGGGCTGTCGGTCGGCATGTGGAAGGATTTCGATGAACTGTCCTCGTATTGGCGGGAGCAGGATCGCTGGACGCCGACGATGGACGAGACGACCCGGGATCGGAAGGTCCGGTTCTGGAGAAAAGCGGTGAGCAGGACCCTCAACTGGATTTCCGTTGACCCTGAAGACACCGAGGAAGCTGTGAGGAGATAGCGCCGTATGGGCTTTGAGATTCTGAGCACCGTTCTATCTATCATCAGACCTATCATAGAGATAGGTGTGTTGGCGTGGCTTTTCTACCAGTTCTATGAAGCGGTGGCGCAGACCAAGGCCATGCAGATCGTCAGGGTGGTGTTCATCCTGTTCGCTGTGTATGCGATCAGCTATATCGCGGGTTTGCAGACGTTCCTCTGGATTTACCGCTTCATGCTGGTTCCGATCAGCATGTTCATCTGTATCATCTATCAGCCGGAACTTCGTCGTGCCTTCACCCAGTTGTGGAGCGGGCGCAGCAGATTCTTCCGCATGGGGGCGCAGACTTCAGGAGATCAGATCGATACGATTCTCAACGCATGCACGGTGCTGACATCTCAACGTCGAGGGGCGCTGATCGTCTTTCCCCGACATCTGGGAATCAAGAACATCATCGACAGCGGCACGAGGCTGAACGCCGATCTTTCGTCGTCGCTGATCCTGACGGTGTTCGACCATGACACCCCGCTGCATGATGGGGCCATGGTGATCCAGGGAAGCAAGATCATCGCCGCAGGCTGCTATCTGCCGTTGAGCGAACAGACCGATATCAAGAAGAGTTTCGGTACCCGCCATCGCGCCGCGCTCGGTCTTGCCGAAGAGTCCGATGCGGTCGTGCTGGTGGTTTCAGAGGAGACGGGGGCTATTTCGCTAACGTACAATGCGAACCTGTACTACGATCTGGATCCACCGACGGTAAAACGGATGCTGCTGGCGTTGTTCAGCTACCATGACGTCACGCCGGAAGAACTGATGGAGGCTGCGAGCGATGAAGCGGAGTAAATTGATTCAAAGCATGTTCTACAACTGGCCGGTAAAGGTCCTGTCCATCGTGTTCGCCATCGCGGTGTATCTATTCATCCATAATACGACGCTGGGGGAGCGCCGGGTCACCATTCCCATGGCCGTGACGTTGCCTTCCGGGTATGAGGCTGCCAGTCTGGTCCCCGATTCCGTGGAGATTTCCATCAAGGGGGACGATGACCTGATCTATCTGATCGATCCGACATACATCACCGCTTCTCTTGATTTCTCTTTCGTCGATGATACGGGAATCGCCAAGGCTCCGGTGATGCTTTCTTATGTGGAGACGCTGTACAAGGCGGACGGAGTTTCGATTTCTGCGAATCCTTCGCTCTATAGGATTCTTTTCGAACGGTCTGATACGCAAGGCGGAGGGAATTGATGGTCTTTGGAATCGGAATCGATGCTGTTTCCATAGAACGAATGGCTGAAGGGGCGATCAAGGAGCATGCGGTGCTCCGCATGTTCCACCCATCGGAAGTCGCAACCGCCGGTACGTTGCATGGGGGCGTTCGTGCGCAGTTCCTCGCTTCCCGATTTGCGGCGAAGGAAGCTCTGGGCAAGGCGCTCGGATGCGGGCTTCGCAATCTTGTTCTTTCCGAGATCGCCGTCGTGTCCGATGAAAACGGGCGCCCCACGTTCCATCTTGATGGCTCTACGGCCAGGCAGATCGAAACCATCGCCCCACGGTGCAGGATCCTCCTGTCGCTTACCCATGAACCACCGCTGGCGCTGGCACAGGTGGTGATCACCACCGACGATGCCGTGCCGTCTCGGGAAGGGGATTCCTGATGGCTCGTGCGGATTGGAGAAGACCTCTGCAATGGCCGCTGGAAGCGGGTAAACGGCGGATCCGGATGACGGTCGCCTATGACGGGTCGTCGTTCAACGGGTGGCAGCGGCAGCGGAACGGGCGTTCCGTACAAGAGGATCTGGAAACGGCTTTGCTTGCGATGCTCAAGGAACCCGTGGAGGTGTCGGGCAGCGGGCGCACCGATTCCGGCGTCCATGCCCTCGGGCAGGTCTGCCACTTCGATATCTCGAATCACCGCATCGGGGCAGGGGTGTTCGTCAGGGCGTTGAACAAGTTGCTTCCTGCCGATGTGAGAGTCTTGGACAGCGAGGAAGTCGACGGATCGTTCCATGCCAGGTTCTCGACGATGGCCAGGGAATACCGGTATCTTGCGAAGGAGGAGCTGTCGTTCAAGCCATTCGATCGGGATCGGGCGGCGAAAGTCCGTCGGTTCCCTGATCTCGATCTGCTCAACGACTATGCTTCATGTCTTGAAGGAACGCATGATTTCACCACGTTCACCGGTTCGGGAGATCTGTGTCCGAGCAAATGGCGTGACATCTACGTGTCGCGATTCTCTTTTGAACGGGATTTCTGGGGCGACCGAGTGCTGGTGTATACGATCTGCGGCAATGCGTTCCTGTACCGGATGGTCCGTTCCCTCGTCGGCACCATGCTGCAGTTGGGCGATTCGGAGATTCCGGTGGATGAGTTCCGAAGGCGTCTGGAAGCGCGGGATCGTTCCGAGACCGGAAAGACGGCCCCCGCGGGAGGTCTGTATCTTGCGCGAGTCAGCTATGATCCTCAAGAATATGCATGGTTCGAACCGTCGGCAGGGGAGGATGCACATGAATGATGCGAATGAAGTCCAGGCCAGACGGAAGGTGCTCGACGAGGCGTTCCATGAGCTGTGGGGATGTTTCGACATGGCCGAAAAAGTATTGCTGGGGGATTCTCTTCCTGAGAGGGATACCCCGAAAACATACCCCGATTTCTCCCATTTGGTCGAAGAGCTTGCACCGGAGCCGACGCCTCCGTCGGGTTCTCGGATCGATGGCTGCTCCCTTGAACAGCTGGGGGCCTTGGTTTCGTCCTGTATGGCCTGCGATCTATGTTCCACGAGAAAGCACACCGTATTCGGCGAGGGGGTGGTGCTTCCGAAAGTCATGGTGATCGGCGAGGGCCCGGGTGCTGACGAGGATGCGACGGGGCGTCCGTTCGTCGGCCGTGCCGGACAATATCTGGATAAATGGCTTGCATCGATCGAGCTTTCCCGCAACCGGGATGTCTATATCGCCAACATCGTCAAATGCAGGCCGCCTCAGAACCGGGATCCGTCTCCCGACGAGATGACGGCATGCATCGCCTATGTGAAACGCCAGATTCTGCTGGTGAAGCCCCAGACGATACTCTGTATCGGCAGAATCGCCTCTCAGGCGATGCTTGGAACAACGGACGGCATCGGCAAGCTTCGGGGGAAGTTCTACAACTATGACGGGATTCCGCTTCTGGTCACCTACCATCCGGCGGGGGTTCTTCGGAATCCCGAGTATCGCCGTCCTGTCTGGGATGATCTGCAACGGCTGGCGAAGTTTCTCAATATCCCGATTCCCTCGAGAGGGTAGCCGAAGTGGCGAAATATGCGCTGGTAGTGGCGGCGATTCCGCTCAAGCAGGCGTTTACGTATGGGATTCCCGAAAACATGGCGTATTCCGTCATGGTCGGAGTGCGGGTCGTCGTGCCCTTCGGCCGGAGGGAACTGACCGGCTATGTGATCGGGACGACCGACGAGGATCCCGACGCTTCGTTCGTCGTCAAGCCGATCAAGCGGGTCATCGACCATGAGCCGCTCTATGGTCCGGCGGAAGTCGATCTGGCCGCATGGATGGCGAGGTTCTATCTCTGCAGCCAAGGGGAGGCGATCGCCACGATGATTCCCGGAGGGCGACGCGACAGCGGCATGCCCGCGCTCGATGTCGATGATTCTCCCGATGCCATCGTTACGACACTCACCGATGAACAGCGTGCGGCGGTGGAGGCGATCCTCGCACGCGAAGTCCCCATGTACTATCTGTACGGGGTGACAGGATCAGGAAAGACCGAGGTGTTCCTGCAGGCCGCCGAAGCGGTGATCGCCCAGGGACGGCAGGTGATCTATCTGGTCCCGGAAATCACGCTGACCCATCAGCTTGCCAGACAGGTGAGTTCCCGTTTCGAAGGGAAGGTCGCCGTGCTGCATTCGGCCCTGACGCCAAGCCAGCGGCTCGCCCAATGGAAAAAGATCAAGCGCGGGGAGGTGATGATGGCTATCGGCGCAAGGAGCGCCGTGTTCGCCCCGTTCGGGAATCTTGGGCTTGTCATCATCGACGAGGAGCATGAAAACTCCTATAAATCGGGTTCTTCACCCCGCTACCATGCCCGTCAGGTAGCGCAGAAACGATGCCAGGATTGCAATGCGACCCTGGTAATGGGCAGCGCCACTCCGTCGTTGGAGGCGTGGAAGCTGATGGAAGATGATACGCGGATGCGCAGGCTCCATCTGCCGTATCGCGTCGCGGGCGGGGTTCCTCCGAAGGTTTCCGTGGTGAACATGCTCGGCGAAAGCCGTACGATCAGCCGTGCGCTGCAGACAGATATCCAGCGGGTCCTCGACCGCCACCGACAGGTGATCCTGTTCCTCAATCGTCGAGGATTCTCTTACTTCTTCCACTGTCGGTCCTGCGGCTATGAAATGAAATGCCCCCACTGTTCGGTGGCCCTGACGTACCATAAGGAACGGGGAGGGGAAATGGTATGCCACTACTGCGGCTATCGGGGGCGGCCGATCAACGTGTGTCCCGAATGCGGGTCGCTGGATGTCGGCTATTCCGGCTTCGGTACGGAGATGGTCGAGCAGGAGGTGGGTGTCCTGTTTCCGTATGCCACCGTGGCCAGGCTGGATACCGACAGCGCCAAGGACAAGGATGTGATGGGGAAGGTGCTGGATGATTTCCGGGCCGGAAGGATCGATATCCTGCTGGGAACGCAGATGGTCGCGAAAGGTCTGAACTTCCCCGGAGTGGAGTTGGTGGGAATCGTTCTGGCGGACAGCGGCATGAACATTCCCGATTTTCGCGCTCAGGAACGGACCTTCTCCTTGCTTGTGCAGGTCAGCGGACGAGCGGGGAGATACAACGATAGGGGCAGGGTGGTGATCCAGACCTTCCGTCCCGATAACCCCGCCATCACCTATGCATGCAGCGGCGATGTGGCCAGTTTCTATGAACAGGAGCTGCAGGTCCGCAAGGAGACGGGATTCCCCCCGTACAGCAGACTGATCAATCTGGTGCTTCGGGGCCGGAACGAACGGAAGGTCTCCGATACGACCCGGAGCCTTGCGAATCTGCTTGAAGATCTCTGTTCCCGTATGTCCGAAGCGATGGACGGGCGTTCCTCCGGAGCCGACGCAAGCTCCCAGGATGCGCCCCAGGTCTTTGGATGGTCGGAATGTCCGTTGGAAAAGATCGCCGGGAACTGGCGGCATCATATCCTGATGCTCGGGCGCGACCCTGCAAGAGTCCATGCGGTGGTCGGTCGCGCACTTGAATCATTCCAGGTCCCGTCCGGTATCTATATCGAGGTCGATGTCGATCCGTTGCAGTTGCTGTAGATTGCGTTGACGATTCTCTCCATTTGCAAGTATGATACATGTATGTTGGATATATATACACTTGGGGATGAGGTTCTTCGTGAATCTTGTGAACCCGTACAGACATTTGATTCAGCGCTGAAGGTGCTTGTCGACGCGATGTTCGAGACGTTGGCCGAAGCCGACGGGGTAGGTCTCGCAGGTCCGCAGGTGGGAGTGGACAAACGCCTGTTCGTCATCGACATACGCGGCGAGGAAAAGCGAGCGTACATCAACCCGCAGATCATCGAGACTTCCATGGAGCAGGTGCCCTACGAAGAGGGGTGCCTCAGTATTCCGGGAGTCTGGCATGACGTAGTCCGGCCTGCGAAGGTCACCGTCCAGGCTCAGGATGTGAACGGCAAGTCGTTCGTCGTCCACGCCGAAGGATTGCTTGCACGAGCGATCCAGCACGAGAACGACCATCTGAACGGGACCTTGTTCATCGACCATCTTTCCGAAGAGGAACGGGAAAAAGTCATCAAGGCCTACGAACGCCGCAACAAGGGCAAGACAAGGAGACTCCGATAGTGTGGAGGAGGGGAATCTGAAGATATTGTTCGCAGGAACCCCGCAGATAGCGGTTCCATCGCTACATGCGATAGCGTCACGGTTCCGTGTGGTCGCCGTACTGACCAATCCTGACAAGCCCGGGGCGAGGGGGCGCGATCTGGTTCCGACTCCAGTCAAGCAGGCGGCGTTGGCGCTCGGGCTTCCCGTGCTTCAGCCAGAGCGACTGCTCGGGCGGGCGAGGGAGGAAGTCGCCTCCTATCGTCCTGACGTTCTTGTCTCGTTCGCATATGGAAGAATGTTCGGCCCGAAGTTCCTCGCTTTGTTCGAGAAGGGGGCGGTCAACATCCATCCGTCCAAGCTTCCTATCTGTCGCGGATGCGCGCCGATACAGAATACGATCCTCCGTGGAGATCGCGAGACCGCCGTCAGCATCCAGCGCATCGCCGACCAGATGGATTGCGGCGACCTCTATTATGTGGATCGGTTCAACCTCGACGGAACGGAGACGACGCCGTCGCTGACGGATATCGTTTCAGCCAGGGCGGCGAAGGATATCGTCCAGGTGCTCCATGGTATCGAAACGGGAAGTCTCGTTCCCGTTCCCCAGCAAGGCGAACCCACCTACACCAGAATGGTATGCAAGGAAGACGGGGTGATCGACTGGAATTCGGAAGCCAGGCAGATTCATGCGAAAGTCAGGGCGCTGCTTCCTTGGCCGAAAGCGACGACTACGTTCGGCGGCGTGCCGCTGCTGATCACCGGGGTGTTCGGTTCCTATTCCGAAGCCGGAGCGGATCCTGTCCCCGATAACGTCGTCGCGGGAACGGTCGTCGGCATGCGGAAAGGAAAGGGAATCGCCGTCGCATGTGCCGACGGATTGCTCTGGGTCACCAGGTTGCAGCTTGCCGCGCGCAAGGAAATGGACTGGCAGGCGTTTCTCAACGGGAATCCCGCTTTTATAGGAGCTGTGCTAGGAGGATGATATGATCGTAGCGCGACGTCTGGGGCTTATGCTCTGTCTGCTTGCTGTTCTGCCACTGGCCCTGACTGCGTCGCATAGCGGTCTCGTCTCTTTCTCCGTTCCCGACGAAAGGCTCGGAGTCGTCGATCTTCTGAAGATCAAAGCGCAGGTAGAGCCGATCGATACGTTGACCGATGCACGTCCTCGCGTCGCGCTCGTCCTTTCCGGCGGGGGCGGAAGGGGTCTCGCCCATATCGGGGTCATCGAGGTCCTGGAAGAATATGGAATTCCTGTGGACATGATCCTTGGAACGAGCATGGGCTCGCTGATCGGCGGATTGTATGCGGCGGGATACTCCCCAGGAGACATCCGGCGCTTGATCGAAAGCAACGACATGCCGTCGTTGTTTGTCGTCAGCCCGCTTGAACCGCGTCCGGTGATCCCCGCTCCGTTCGAACTACCTGCAGACAATATCTTCTCGATCGGTTTCGACGGCAGCGGTATCGGTGGCGCGCCCGGATTGATCGGAGACCAACGGATACTGGCGCTACTCAATACAGCGTTGGCCAATGTTTCGCCGATCCTGGATTTCGACGATCTGCCGATTCCGTTCCGATGTATCGGAACCGATGCGCTTACCGGAGAGGAACTGGTCTTTACGGGAGGCTCCTTGGTCTCGGCTATCAGAAGCAGCATCTCTATCCCCGTCGCTTTCGCTCCGTATCCCGTCGGCGAAGGGCGGTTCGCCATGGACGGGGGCATCGTCAACAACATGCCGGTCGCACTTGCCCGGGCGCTTGGGGCGGATATCGTGATCGCCGTCGATGTGAACGCCACCCAGACAGTGAGCATCGAACAGCTGAATACATTTTCCGGAGCCGTGACACAGACGTTGAACATAGTCACCCAGCGAAATACGGAGATCCAGTATTCGTTGTGCGATATCTTGCTTCGGCCGGAGTTGTCCAAGGTCAGTACGTTCGATTTCTTCAACAGCGACTCGATCATCGCTGCGGGAAGAGCGGAATGCGAGGCGCATGAGGCGGAATTCGAGATGGTCGCCGCACGAGTCGCGCAATCCCGTCCGTTGCAGTTCATTGATTCCGATGCCCCCGGCCCGTACCATGATTTCAAGGATTCGTTGATCGTAGCGGTCGACCGTCTCGACATTTCAGATAATCTGGAGGACATCGAGCCGATAGACCTGTCTTCGTTCGAGTCTTTCATCGGAAGACGAACTGATGAACAATGTCTTTCCAATCTTGCCGCGGCATTGTCGAAACTGCGTACGCAGTACCGGTTTTCTTCTGTGAGTTTCGAATTGCAGCCTCTTGAGACGGGCGACGACGAAAGCGTCCGCGTACGGCTGTTGGTCCTGACCCGTTCGTTCCAGGAGCAGGCGTCCCGACTCTATGTAGGGCTGGCTGGTTCTTCGTCCCTGACGTTCGGAGTTTCCCAGGCGTTCGCCATGAGGATTCAGCCAACGGTGGAACTGGGAGTTCACTTCGCTGATCTGACTGAGTACCGGCTGAATGTCGATGCCGTTGCCCGGCTGACCAACAATGCGGTGGATGTTTCGACATCATTGGAATATCCTGTACTGACAAAATCCCCGAGCAACCTGCTGGTGGGCGCCGGAATCGGGATTTCGTTCGGCGACTTGTCTGTAGTGAATCATAGGTCGAATCCCAATCCGATTTCATCCTGGGATTTTCGGGCGGATTTGGATTTCTCCCTTGACTATGATTTCCATACCTACGGGAAGACGGAGCTTGGCGGAGTGTTCTCTTTGGTGACGATCGGTGCGATGAACGTGCCGTCGAACGTGAGCGGATCGATCGATCCCCAGTGGGACGGAACGTTCTTCGTGCTTCCTATGGTGAGGATCGGAGCCGTATGGGCGAATCTCGGTTCCGGTATCTTTCCGGAGTCCGGAATCCGGGCCGATCTGCTGGGACACATCGGCTACGACAGCCGCGGGTCGCTGGTATACAATGTCCATGGTGCGGTCAAGCATGTGATGGAACTTTCTTCTGTCGATCATATCTGGTACGACGCGGCGGTTGGAATTTCCCGTGGTCCGAGCGAACTGACATCCTCTTATTTCGAATACGGAACCTGGAACGGCATGCCAGGCTATGGAACCTCGATATTGCGTCGCGATATCCTGTTGGCCGGTTTCGGGTGGCAGCATACGTTCAACGTCATGGTCTTTCCTCTGCATCTGCAGGTACTGGCCAGAATCGGAGCCAAGGATGCCTATGAGCCGTTCGCTCCGCTGAGTGATGCTTCCGATATCCCCAGCGGCCCTGCGCCGCTCTATGCGCCGTTTTCCAATCTTGATGGCTTCGATGCCGGCTTCGGAGTCGGGTTCGGCGTCACGACGCCGATCGGGGATATCCTCTTCGGTGTCGGCGTCAACATGACTGGCGGCGTGTCGCTCTGTGTGGAAATGCGATGATGGCCGCCAGTGCGTACACGAGATGGAATTCGTATCGCGACTATCTGGTTGCGGGATACGGGGAGCCCGTGTGGAGGGTCGGCGTCGATGCAGGCTTTTCCTGCCCCAATCGGAATCCCGACCGGAGCGGAGGATGCTGCTATTGCGATGGAACCGGAGCGAGTGCGGCGTATCAGCGGACGAAGGAAAGCGCCTGGTACCACGACAGCCCGTTCATGGAACGGATCGCCTCGGGGCCGTCGTGCGGGCCGCCGGCTGCTTTGTCGGAACGGCTCGAGTCGATTTCCCGGCAGGTGGAACATGGCAGGGCATTTCTGCGGCGTCGCTATGATGCACGTCTGATGAGCCTCTATCTCCAGGCATGGACCAACACGTTCGCTCCGATCGAGGAGCTACGGACGATCTACGATGCCGCCCTTTCCATGGGAAGCTGGAAGGAATTCATCGTATCAACCCGTCCTGACTGCGTGCCCGAACCTGTCGTCGACCTGTTGGCGTCATATCAAGGAGTCGTCGACCGGGTGTGGGTGGAACTCGGATTGCAGAGCGCTTCGGACCGGACGCTCGAACGGATCGGTAGAGGACATGACGTTTCCTGCTTTCATGATGCGGCGGAACGATTGCGCCGGCGAGGGATCGGCGTATGCGCCCACGTCATCCTCGGTCTTCCCGGGGATGACTACGATGCATTTTCGTTGACTGCCTCGACAATCAACGCAAGCGGATGCGAAGCCGTGAAGATCCATAATCTCCATATTCCGGGCGGAACCCGTCTGTATGATTCGTATCTCAAGGGAGAAGTATCCTGCCCGTCGGTCAGACGGCACATAGAGGACACGATCTACTTGCTCCGAAGGCTTCGCTCTGATATCGTGATTGAACGGCTGGTTTGCGAAACCCCTGCCCATCGTTTGGCAGCGCCTCGGGATTTCGCCGACAAAAGCCGATTCCTCGCGCTTTTGCACCGGACGATGGTCGAGCGGGACGTCAGGCAAGGTGATATGGCATGAACATGGACAGGACATCGTCGATACAGATCGTAATCAGGGTATGCGGAATCGTTTTTTCGATTCTCTTCGGTCTGTTCATCGGCATCTACTCGTTGCTTCCCCCGGCGGAAATGGTCGGAAAGATTCCTTCGTGGATTCCGTTCGGGGACAAAGGAGCCCATACGATCGCCTACGCTGCGCTGGGCTTCGGACTGTTCTTTGCATGCGTCAGGATTCCTCGGCTGGCGATGGATGATCGTCTGGTATGCTCGGATCGTGCGGAACGTCTGCGGCTTACTTCGAATTCCGGACCAGCTGTCCTGCTGGTGATTGTCATCGGAGTCGTCGTCGGCTTTGGTCTGGAACTGTTGCAGCCGCTGACTGGTAGGAGTCGGGATTTTCTCGATTTATGCGCCGATCTACTCGGTCTGCTGGTCGGTATCGCCGTGGCGTTGCTGTTGCTGCATTTCATTTCCGAGAGTCTGACTTCCCGTTTGCGCAAGCGATGCGAAGCCTCGGGATCCGCAACCGTCGCTCCGTTGCGGTCGATATGGTTCTCGACGATTGCCGATGCGCTTGCCGATGCGCTCTGTACAGCGGCTGTGGAACTTACTCCTGATGCGTTCTTCGCCTTGCGGGAAGCCAAAGCCCGGGAGGCTGGAGAATTGGAGCGGCTGTCAGCTTCCGGTGCGCAGGGAACCTGCGATGCGGATGTGTCTGATGCGGTGCGACGACGTCAGGCGAGCCTGAGAGTGTTCGAAATGATCGAGGAGAACCTGCGCCTGGCGCATTCGACGGGTTTGCCGATGTGCCAGGATACCGGCATGTTCGTCGTGTTCGTAGATATCGGAAAGGATTGCCCCGTAGCGATCTCCGATATCGAAGCCGCGATTCGGACTGCATGCGCCGACGCCGTCGGACGCGGCTGGTTTCGTCGATCCGTGGTGGACGAACCGGTATTCGGCAGAATCAATACGGGGAACAATCTTCCTCCGGTCGTGGCATGGACGCCCGTCGATGGGGATATCCTTCGTATTTCCGTTCTCCTGAAAGGCTTCGGCAGTGAAAACTGTTGCTCCGTGAGGATGCTGAATCCGACAGGCGGTGAAACTGCCGCGGTGGATGCCGTGGTCGATATCATGAGGGCCGCAGGAGGAAAGCCGTGTCCGCCGGTGTTCCTGGGAGTCGGCATCGGAGGGACGATGGAGCATGCCGCCATGCTGTCGAAGCGGGCGTTGCTGCGAGAGGCGGGAGCTTCCAACCCAGATCCACGCTATGCGCAGTTGGAGGAAAACATGCTCGAAGCGGTCAACTCCCTTGGCATCGGGGCCGGTGGACTCGGCGGATGTGTGACGGCATTGTCCGTGGCAGTGGAGTTCGGTCCGACCCATATCGCGGGGATGCCGCTGGCCGTTTCGATCAACTGTTGGGCGGATCGGAAGGTGTCGCTCGAATTCTCCGGCTGGGAGGAAAATGTTCCGACGGTCCGCGATCTATATGCCTCCGATGGCGGGAAAGGAGGTCGATGATGTCTGCAGCAACGCATCTTTTGCTACCGCTGGCGGACAAGTCGCTTCTTGCGCAGCTGCATGCATTCGATCTTGTGACGCTTGACGGTACATTGCTTGTCGCTCGGGACCAGGCGCATCGCAGACTGGTCTCGATGCTGGATGCCGGCGAGTCGCTACCTGTCGATCTGGAAGGAAGGATGATCTACTATATGGGGCCTTCTCCCGCTCCCGACGGATTCCCGATCGGGTCTTGCGGACCGACCACCAGCGCGCGTATGGATCCGTTCGCCCCTGCGTTGCTTGATCTCGGTCTGGCCGGCATGGTGGGCAAGGGACCCCGTTCCGCATCTGTCGTCGATGCAATCATCCGCAACAAGGCCGTATACCTGCAGGCGTACGGCGGGTGCGGGGCGCTGTACGCCTCGAAAGTCAAAAGTGCGAGGACTGTCGCGTTCGCCGATCTCGGCCCGGAAGCGATGTTGCTTCTCCAAGTCGAGGCGTTCCCGGTCCTCGTGGCGATCGACAGCCAGGGGAACAGCGTGTTCTGATGGAAACGGCGCGCATGGACGGTTTTCTTCTGGACGTTTGTGCGTTTGTGGGTTACATTTTCACTAGTATCGGCTCATATGACGGACATCCGTATCCGGGGTGAGGGAGGGTGGACGCCATTCGAACCGATTGCCCGTGAGTATAAAGGAACTGAAACCATGAAGAGACTTCATGTACTTACGGCGGTATTCATGTGCGTCGCATGCACCATATCGCTTGTGGGTTGCTCCAAGGACGCACAAGAGAGCGCCGTCGCTATCACCCCGACCCCGGCCTCCCAGCGGACTTCGGTCAATGCCAAGATTTCGGTCTCGCTTCCCGATGCTTCCGCTTCCGTGTCGGCTGATTCCGCCGATGCTTCTTCCGGCGGGACACGCCTGCTTTCCGACTTCGAGGATCTTCCGCGACCGACGGAGTTCAGCGAACAGATGAGCTATGTCTATGGCTATGCGACGATGGCCTCCGCGCTCCGGATTCTCGCTCAGGGAAACGGCGTCGATACCAACATCGGGTACGTGCTCAAAGGTGTCCTCGATGCCGGCAACGGCAGGGCGAGCTATTTCACCGAAGAGGAGACGAGGGAACTGTTCAGCCGTTTCCAGACGCTGATCATGGAAACGCTCCATGCCAAGGTAAATGAACTGGCTGCGAACAACCTGAAGATGTCCCAGGATTTTCTTGCTAAGAACATGACCGCAGACGGTGTCAGGTATACGGCATCGGGTTTGCAGTACAAGGTGCTGTCCGAAGGATCCGGCGATAAACCGTCGGCTACCGACACCGTTACTGTCGACTATCAGATATCCCTGCTGAACGGAACGGTCATCGATAGCACGTATGTACGGGGAAGCTCCGATACCTTCAATATCTCATGGCTTGTGGTCGAAGGGTTCAAGGAGGGGTTGCAGCTGATGCCCGTCGGGTCGAAGTACCGGTTCTGGATATCTCCCGAGCTTGGATACGGTGTTTCCGGTGGTTCGGTGATAGAGCCCAATACGTTGCTGATCGTCGACGCGGAGCTACAGGCGATCACGGACACGAAGTGACTGCCGGTCATCGTAGCGGCGGGAGCAGCGTCAGCAATTCCTGAAGCAGACCTATCTCGTATGTCGGGATGATCTCCGGATCCCCCATCCGTCCCTGCGGATTATACCAGCAGGTATCGATGCCGGCGTCGTTGCCTCCCTGGATGTCGCTTGTCAGACTGTCGCCGATTACCAGACAGTTCCGGCGTTCGTCTTCGGAAAGACGCGCGAGCTCGAAGAATGTATCGAAGAATTCCTTCCGCGGTTTCTGTGCCCCGATTTCTTCGCTGATGCACACTACTTCGAAATATCCGCAGGTATCGGACTGTTTCAGCCTTCCTCGCTGTACCCGCGATATCCCGTTCGTGATCAGCGAGAGGACGTATCCGCGTCCGCGCAGTTCATCCAGCAACGGAATCGTTTCCGGATAGAGCGTTCCCGCCGATGCAAGATGGTCGGTGAATCGCTTGCCCGCGTCGACGGGGTTCCTATCGATCGATTGCGATACGAAGAATCTGGCGAACCGTTCGACCTGCAGATTGTCGATATCGATGGTTCCGATCTCGAACTCCCTCCATATCTGTCGGTTTGCTTCCTTGTATGCCTGAAGCGCATGTTCGGTCGGCTGTATGTCGAATTCCCGGCATGTAGCGTCGAACGCATAGGTCTCAGCGCTATCGAAGTCGAACAGCGTTCCGTCGGCATCGAACAACAGATAACGGTACATTGGCTTCCTCCCGGGTGGTTTCTTCGCGACGGACGGACGGTATCCGCTTTACTTTGACCGAGACATCTGCGATGATTTGCATAACACTATAGACGAACCTGAAGCCCTGCACAAGGGCGGGCGAAAGGAGATGCGGAATGAAAATGACGAATGCGATGAAAGCTCATTGGTGGTTTGCGCTGTTCGTGGGATTACTGGTCTGCGCGCTCGGATGCTACATGCTGTTCGCTACGGAGAGCTTCGTGAAAGTCGCCGTCATCATCATGGGACTCCTTGCCATCGTTTCCGGAACATTGACGCTGGTGGAGCTCAATTCCTATACATTCGGCGTCAGCAGCAAGCGCGTGACGATCTTCAAGGGTGTGCTCGGCATTGCAGTCGGTCTTTTGGTGCTGTTCCTACCGGTCCTGTCCGCGAAGGTGACGGTAGTCGCGCTCCTGTACATCATCGGCATCCAGCTGGTTCTGTCGGCGATCATCGCCTTCTGGGATGCTTTCTCGCTCCGTGGAAGCGGACTGTCGTTGTCCGGACTGGTCACGGAAGGAGTCCTTTCCCTGGTTTTTGCATTGCTGATGTTCCTGTTTCCACAAAGCGTCGGACGTCTTGTGGTGCGGGTCGTCGGCATCCTTGTCCTGGCCGGTGGAATAGGATTCATCGTTTGGGCGTTCCGGCTCAGAACTGTCGCGCGCCGGTTCGGCCGTTCCTCGTCGTCCCCTACCTATATCGAAGGGGAGGCCGAAGTGCTCGATGACGACAAATGAATATACGGTTCTGAATAGTCGCCGATAGCGTGATATTTCCTCCGTTTTCCTAGCATTTGTGCGCAAGTGCGTGTATACTTGCACTAATCCATTTGCACCTGGAGGGGGAAACCCATGTTGTTGTCCCGAATGTCGGCCGTATGAGGGGAAAGGTCGTCAGGAATATCATTGTTACACTCATCGTTCTCGCCATAGTGGTGATAGTCACTACGCTGGTGTTCTACCGGACACGGCTGAGCGTCGCGATCCGCGCTGATGTGAACCAGTCGCTGGAGGATGTTTCTTCCCATGGCGTCGGACAGCTCTCTTCGCGTTTGGACGATGATCTTCGTGCTCTGCTGAACATTTCGGACTTCCTTGGCAAGGCGTTCGAGACCGGCGTTCTACGACCCAAATCGGCATCCTATGCGGCAGAGGCGCGGTTCACCCATTTCCAGAACATCGTGTTCGCAGATATTTCCGGTACTGTCTGGGACGCTTCGGGGCCTACGGACAGGAGCCTTTCCGAAAAACAGTATTTCCAGCAGGCGCTCGTCGCTCGGGCGGATGATCCGCAGGCAGTTCTCTCCTTTGACGCGGATACCGGTTCTGTCGTCGTGGCGACATCGGTGTTCAAGGATGACCTGCAGGCGGGAGTGGTCGTCGGATCCTATCCGGTCGAACAGTTGCTTCCGTTGCTTCCCGCTCAGGAATTCGACGGTCGTGGATACAGCTATCTTATCGGTCGTGACGGCACGATATTGCTGGACTCCCCGAATGCGGTGGAAGCAGGTTCGAACTTTGGCGAGTTCCTGAGCGCTCATGCATCGACGGACATCGCCGAGCGGATACATGCTATCCAGGACCGTAACGGAAACGGTTCCATTCCGTTCCGTCTGGACGGGCATGACGTGCTGATGGAATATCTTCCGATCGGAGTCGGCGGGTGGTATCTCATGACCATCATGCCGCAGGATATCATGAGCGCCAGGACGTGGGAAATTTTCAAGCATGTGCTGGAGGCGTTCGGAGTATTCGCGATCCTGTTCATCATATTGGTATCCTATGTTCTGTGGCTCCATAGTAAGGATCGGAAGCGGCTCGATCAGGCAAACCATGACATGAACCGTATCTCCGATATTCTGCCGGGAGGAATCTGCAGGTTTCTGCGACAGGACGGATGGCCGATCATTTTCATGAACCCGGGGTTCCTGCAGTTGGTCGGATACAGCGCCGAGGAGCTGAAAGCCCGTGTCGGCGACAAGCTTGCGTCGCTGATCTATCCAGCCGATCTCGTCCGCATGGGCGATGTGGTCGGTTCGCTTGCCGACGGCATCCGGACATCGACCGAGTATCTGCGCCTGGTCTGCGCCGACAGTTCCTTGAAGTGGGTGCTGTTCAATGCGGAACTCGGTGGGGATGATGACGAAGGCGAATGCGTCCATTCCACGTTCGTCAATATCTCGTCGCTCAAGCAGGCCGAGGAACAGCTCCAGTTGACCAAGCGGCGGTATGACCTGATCCTCGATCAGACGGAGGATATCATCTTCGATTGGAACATCCGCGATCGGTCGGTCTATTTCTCCCATACGTTCACAAGGAAACTGGGAAGGGAACCGGTCACAGGAAATTTCCCTGAGAACGCCGTACAGTCTGGAATCGTCGACCAGCGGGACGCCCAGAATTTCCTCGACAGCTTCCATGGCCTGGAGAAAGGCAAGTCGTCGTTTGAACTCGAGTTGCGGCTGAAAAACGCCGAAGAAGAGTCGATCTGGTTCCGGATGATCGCCACCACTGTTTTCGGCGGTACCGGAGAACCGATCCGTGCCGTGGGGACTCTGCAGGACATCGACACCCAGAAACGGACGTTGCTGGAAGCGGCCGATTCTGCGAATCGCGATTCCCTGACGCAACTGTACAACCGCAGGATGACCGCCCGACTGATTGACGCTCGTCTGTCGGAACAGACCGTGACGGGAAGCCTGGCTGTGATCGATATCGACGACTTCAAGCTTGTGAACGATTCGATGGGGCACCTGTACGGGGATTTCGTGCTGAACCAGATGGTTCGGGTGCTGTTGGAGAACACCGGACCTGACGATATCGTGGGAAGGATCGGGGGAGACGAGTTCTGTGTGTTCTTCTCCGATGCGATAGACGAATGGTCGGTGCGGCGCCGTGCATCGAATATCCTCGCCACGTTGTTCGACGTCGGAAGGAGCAATACGCTGCGTTACGAACTTTCCGCCAGTATCGGAATCGTGATCAAGTCGGAGGAGGACCCTGTCGCGACGTTCGAGGGACTTTTCCAGAAGGCTGATACCGCGCTCTATTTTGCGAAGCGGCTGGGCAAGAACTGCTACGTGATCTACTCGGCGATGGTCGAACAGGCTATGAACCCTCATGTCGATGGCCCTCCGGCTCCGCTGCTGATCGATGACTCCGTGATGCGTCAGAAACTGTTCCGCGATCGTCTGGCGGACTGTTTTTTCAAGGCATCCAATGAATTTTCCGATTTGAATCAGGCGCTTCACTCCCTGTTGGGGACGGCGGGGCATTTGATCGGGGCAGGTCGGGGCATCATCTATGAATACAGTGGAGACGACGCCTTTTTCTCCAATACGTTCGAATGGTGTGACGATGGGGTTCCCTCCGCCCGTGAATGGGGGCGGAGAATTGCGTCAATGGACTATTCCGAACTAAAGAATTATTTCGACGACAACGATATCTTCTTCTGTCCCGATGTCAGGAAACTGCCGGGTAGGAATGCGTTCGAAGAATTCGTCAAGAGCAGGGGATCGCTGTCAGTACTGTTCTTCATGATCATGGAGCGGGGACGCCGCAAGGCGCTGCTGGGATTCGAGCAATTCGAATCGGGCGTGCTTCCGTCGTACGATGAAATGGTCGGGCTGTCCCAGTTTGCGAAACTGACGGGATTGCTGCTGATCCACGACCAGGAGAACCAACGGCTGTTTTCCATATTGTCCAACCATGTCGACGCAGCGTCGTTCGTCATCGACGCGACGGACTATCGTCTGACTTTCTGCAATGACAAGGTCGCGCGTCGGTTTCCTGCGGCTTCCGTCGGATCTTTCTGTCATCAGGCCATCCGTGGCAACCCCGAACCTTGCGCCGACTGTCCGCTCCTGTCCGACCGGTTCAAGAATGGAGGAAGTACCGTTCTTTCCCTCCATGATGGGTCGCTTGCAAGCGCGACATTCTCGCGATTCACGCTATGGGATCGACGGTCGTGCCTGGTCAGTCTTCGCTTCGAGGAGGATTCTCGAAGCGAATGCACGCATCTGGTCGATGTGATGGATGAGATCATCTATGTCAGCGATCCCGTGACATACGAACTGCTGTATGTGAATCGATCGGGAAGGAACTATTTCCATCTGCATGATGACGACTATATCGGAAAGCCCTGCTTCGCATTGCTACAGGGGCGGTCTTCGCCATGTCCGTATTGTACGAATGACAGGCTACGCTACGATGAATTCTATGCCTGGGAATTCACCAATGCACTGGTCGGTCGGCATTTCCTGCTCAAGGACAAGTTGATCGACTGGGGAGGAAGAACGGCGAGGATCGAGTTTGCGCTTGATATCACTGAGAAGGAGAGTGTGAGCCAGTCGCTCCAGGATCGGCTGGACAGGTCTCAGGTGATCATCGAGAGCATCGGAGCGCTTGTCTCCGCGGAGAATCTCGATACGGCGGTGAATCTGGTGCTGGAGAAACTCGGAACGTTCTATGCCGCCAAGCGAGCATACATCTTCGAGCTCGACGCATCGGCCACTTCGGCTAGGAACACGTATGAATGGCATGCCGAGATGGTGGCGTCCCGTCCCATCCAGACGATTCCTCCGACGATGCTCCGGCGCTGGCTGATCAAGTTCAGCAAGAAGGAATCGTTGGTCATCGACGATGTCGACAGCCTGAAGGATGACGAAGATCCTGAGGAATACGAGGTCCTGAAGCGGAACGGCGTGGATTCCCTGTATGCGACGCCGCTGTATATCAAGGATAAGCTGGTCGGGTTCCTCGGCATGGACGATCCTACCTTCCATCGCAACGATCTTTCTACGCTCGATTCCCTTTCGTATTTCATCATAGAGGAGATCATCAAGCGTCGGATGCAGGTGGAATTGGCGACGATGGGGTATCATGACACCCTGACCGGACTGCCCAATCGGAGCAGCTATGTCCGGCGGCTCGCGGAGCTTGGGCGGATCGAACCGAAGACGGTCGGCGTGCTGATCGCGGATATCAACGGACTGAAGCAGACGAATCTCGACTACGGGCATTCGCTGGGCGATAGCCGGGTCACTGGAGTAGGCCGTGCGTTGCGCAATCGTTTCTCGGGGTATGACGTGTTCCGTCGCAATGGCGACGAGTTCGTCGTCATCTGCGAGGGAATCGATCAGGGGGTGTTCATCGATTTGATCCAGAAGCTTCGCAAGGATATGGAAGCTCTATCGGTTTCGATCGGACATACTTGGTCGGATGTTTCGCCCGATGTCGAGACGCTGATTTCCCATGCCGATGAGCTGATGAACATGGAGAAGCAGCAGTACTACACTGCTGTTGCGACTTCCGGAAAGCATTTCGATCCCGTACGATTGGAACGGCTGCAAAAAAGTATCGAGTCAGGTTCCTTCCTGATGTATCTGCAGCCCAAGTATACCATCGATACAGGAAAACTGTATGGGGCCGAGGCGCTATGCCGCTACTGGTCCGAGGAACACGGATTGATTCCGCCAAGCATGTTCATCCCTGTGCTGGAAAAAGCGAAGGTGATCAAATATGTGGATTTGTATATCTTCGAGCAGGTGTGCAGGTCGCTTGAACGCTGGATCAAGACGGGAAGAGAAGTCATTCCTGTTTCGCTGAATTTCTCCCGGATCACATTGCTGGAGGCGGGGTTGGTCGACGAAATGGTGTCCATACAGAGCAAGTATTGCGTTCCGAGGGAATTGATCGAAATCGAGATCACAGAGAGCATCGGAGAAATGGAGCGGGAGCTTGTCGCGGAAATCGGCGCCAGGATCCAGGAACAGGGATTCCCCATTTCTCTTGACGATTTCGGGTCGAAATATACGAGCATGTCGATTCTGTCAGCCGTACCGTTCCATACGCTGAAGCTGGATCGAAGCCTTGTCAACGATCTGGAGGTCAACGAACGTACGAAGATTCTGGTACGCCATATCATCGATATGTGCGGAGCGCTGGAAGTGGCTTGCGTAGCCGAGGGTGTCGAGACGAGCGGACAGCTGTCGATCCTTCGCGAGATGAACTGCGACTATGCGCAGGGGTATTATTTCGACAAGCCGATGCCGCTTGATCAGTTTGAACAGAAATATATTGCCTCTACCCCCCCCATGTCCGCTAATGATTGGATAAAATATTATACTATAAGTAATTATATTCATGGCATACCATTGAATGGATAGAAATTCTGCATATTTTCTGCATGAATATGCGCTATTCCCCTTGACAATGGTGGGGGTGGCTGGGTATGGTGATGCCATGAACATGAAGCGTCACGCGATCCATCACCATCATCTCAGTTGTTTCCGACCGTAGACGTGGAGTGGGCTGTGTCGCCATACCAAGAAATTGCAAGCCTCCGCATGTCGCGGAGGTTTTTTTTATTTCAGGAACGAGGAGCATGACATGGAACGATTGAGGATCGCCATTCAGAAAAGCGGACGTCTCAGCGAAAAATCGCTGGAAATCATCAAGAACTGCGGAATCAAGTTCGGTTCCGATTCTCGGGTCCTGAAGGAACATGCGTCCAATTTCCCCGTCGAGTTCCTCTATGTCCGCGACGACGATATCCCGACATATGTTCTGGATGGAGTGGCCGACATCGGCATCGTGGGACGAAACGAATTTGACGAACAGGGGTTCGACCTCGACATCGTCAGGGATCTCGGGTTCGCCAGATGCCGGCTATCGGTAGCGGTTCCCAATCAGTTCGAGTATTCGGGTCTTTCTTCTCTGCACGGCAAGCGGATCGCCACCAGCTATCCGAACATCCTCGGCAGGAAGCTCGCCGAGGCGGGCGTGGTGGCTCAGCTGTGCGTAGTATCGGGATCGGTGGAGATTACTCCCGCAATCGGGATCGCCGACGTCATCTGCGACTTGGTCAGCACAGGAGCGACCCTCGCCATGAACGGATTGCGGGAAGTGGAACAGATATACGAATCCACCGCCGTCATGATCGGCCGCAAAAATATGCCCGCCCAGGATCCGAAACGATATTCGATCCTTCAGAGACTGTTGCTGCGCATCGATGCCGTCATGCGGGCGCAGAACTACAAATACGTCATGTTCAACCTACCGGAAGAACATCTGGGCGAGGTCGCTCGGATCGTCGGAGGCATGAAAAGTCCTACCGTGACGAAGCTGATGGAACCCGGTTGGGTAGCGGTGCAGATCGTCGTCTGCGAAGATGTGTTTTGGGATGTCTTCGAACAGCTGCGGGCGCTGGGCGCCCAGGGGATCCTCGTCACCCCGATCGAAAAAATGACGGAATAGGGAGGCCGGATGAATTTGTTGCAACGTTCCTATGAGCCGTCCGACGATGCGCTTGAGTCGCTGCTTTCCAGACCGTCCGACGATCTGAAATCGATCCAAGATGCGACGGCGGAGATAGTGGAAGCGGTCCGTACCGACGGAGATGCCGCTCTATATCGCTTCGCAAGTCGGTTCGACAAAGTCGAGCTTGCTTCTCTCTCTGTTTCGGATACTGAATGGTCCCGGGCAGGATCCGCCCTGTCCGAGGATGTCCGTCGTGCGATCGAACGGGCGGCAAAGAACATCGAGGCGTTCCATACGGCTCAGAGCTCGACCGGAGAGCGGGTGGAGACGGATCTGGGCGTGGAGTGCTGGCGGAAGATCGTCCCGATCCAGCATGTCGGCCTCTATGTCCCCGGCGGGACCGCTCCGTTATTCTCGACCGTGCTGATGCTTTCCATCCCCGCACGTATCGCTGGTTGTCCAAGCATCGTGCTCTGCACACCTCCCGCAAAAGACGGGTCGGTGAATCCTGCGATTCTCTATGCGGCGAAAGTCGGCGGTGTCGATGCGGTCTTCAAGGTCGGCGGCGCCCAGGCGATCGCCGCGATGGCCTACGGAACGGCGACCGTGCCGAAAGTCGACAAGATATTCGGGCCTGGCAACCGCTACGTCACCTGTGCGAAGCAACAGGTGAGCGTCGACCGATGTTCGATCGATATGCCCGCGGGTCCGTCCGAGGTCATGGTGGTGGCCGACAGCACCAGCGATCCCGCATTCGTCGCCAGCGACCTGCTCAGTCAGGCCGAACATGGCAAGGACAGCCAGGCGATGCTCGTCGTCATCGCGGAAAGAAATGAGGGGAACGCCATCGTCGATGCGGTGGAACGGGAGCTTTCCTGCCAGATGGATCGTCTCGACCGGCATGAATATCTGTTGCCATCCCTGTCCCACAGCCGTGCGTTCATCTGCGCGCGTCGCGATAGGGCGGTGGAGGTGGTCAACCGCTATGCCCCAGAACATTTGATCATCTCCACTTCCGATCCCGATGCTATCGAACGGGCTGTAGTGAACGCCGGATCGATCTTCCTCGGTCCATGGTCTCCCGAATCAGCCGGCGACTATGCATCGGGAACCAACCATACGCTTCCCACCGGTGGATGGGCGCATTCTACCAGCGGCGTGAGCGTCGATAGCTTCGTCAAGAAGATCACCGTCCAGCGGCTTTCGGCGGACGGTCTGCGATCGCTTGGGCCGACTGTCCGCACACTTGCGCTCGCCGAGTCACTGGCCGCCCATGCGCAGGCGATTTCAGTGCGGCTTTCTGCCATGGACGGGCAGCCCGAGACTACGGAGGAGGATGACGAATGAAAGGAAACGGATATGAGGCGATCAAGGAGCTGATCCGCCCGAACATCGCGGCGCTTGTTCCGTACAGTTGCGCAAGGAACGATTTCGCAGGTACCGCCGAGGTATACCTTGATGCGAACGAAAACTGGAGAGACTTCGTCGGCGATGCCGGACGCAACCGCTATCCCGATCCTCTCTCGACGAAAGTGCGTAAAAGCGTTGAGCGGGCGCTCGGACTTCCCGCATCCTCGCTGGTCATCGGCAACGGTAGCGACGAAATCATCGACCTGCTGATGCGCATCTTCTGCATTCCCGGAAAAGACTCGGTCCTGCTGATGCCCCCCACCTACGGAGCGTACCGGGTGTTCGCCGATATCAACGATGTAGGCACGGTCTCCTGTCCACTGACCGAAGATTTCCAGATTGACTTTCCGGCCCTGGAACGGACATTGGCGCAAGAGCGCCTTTCCCGTCGCGCCGAAGGGGGACGATGCAAGCTGCTGTTCGTCTGTTCCCCGAACAATCCCACGGGCAACGCGTTCCCCGTCGATCAGATACGGCGCGTCTGCGACCTGTTCGACGGCGTGACGGTCGTCGACGAGGCATACTTCGATTTTTCGCCCTATCCGTCGGCTGCGACGCTGCTCGACAGGTACCCTCGGCTGGTGGTGCTGCGCACCCTTTCCAAAAGCTGGGCGCTCGCCAATGCACGAGTCGGAATCGCCGTAGCTTGCGAAGCGATCGTCCGGACGATGATCGACACAAAGTATCCGTACAACTTGGGGGGGCCGTCCCAGGATCTCGCCGTACAGGCCCTGTCCAAGGTCGATGAGGTGAAGGCCGCCGCCCGGCGGATCGTCGAGGCGCGGATCGCCCTTGCCCGTCGGCTGGAGGACCTGCCCGTGACGCTGAGGGTATTTTCCAGCGATGCCAATTTCCTGTTGGTGAAAGTCCGTGATCCCGACGGGTTGTGTCTGTGGCTTCGCGAGCGGGGGATCATCATCCGGAACCGGAGCCGTGAACTGCATTGCGAAGGATGCGTACGCATCACCGTGGGAAGCGAGGCGGAGAACGAGCGGCTTGTCGAGGCCTTGGAGCGGTACGGACGGCGGTAAGATTGTCCGCATCGGTGTTTTTCCTGTAATATGACGGCATCGAGCGAGATATGATTGGAAGGAGGATGGTATGGGACAGCCTCATATGCATAAGCCGATTCTGTTTCTGGATCGGGACGGGATCCTCGTCGAAGAGGATCAGGTAGACAGTTTCGAGAAGATCCGCTGGATTCCCGGAGTCTTCAATGCGTTGCGGAAACTGCGCGAGGAGTCGAACTACTACTTCGCGATGGTGAGCAACCAGGATGGGGTCGGCACGCCGAGCTTTCCGTCCGAGGCATTCTGGCCGGTCCATGAACGGATCATCGATACCTTGGCCGGCGAGCGCATCACGTTCGACGCGCAGCATATCGACATGTCCCTGCCCGAAGACCATTGCCCGGGAAGGAAGCCCGGGATCGGGATGCTCGGCGAATATTTCGAAGGAGGGTACGATCTGGAGCATTCGCTGATGATCGGAGACCGTCTGACCGATGTGCAACTGGCGAAGAACATCGGTTGCAAGGCGATCTGGTTCGCCGATCCGTCACGACTGGAGGAGCTGAAGCAGGGCATCGCAGGAGAGCTTGGACTGTCCGAAACCTGCGTGCTGGTGTCCGATTCGTGGCAGGAGATCGCGGTGTTCATCCTTGGAGGCAAGTCGGTCAAACTCGAACGACGGGTCGAAATCGACCGCAGGACCGCGGAGACGCATGTCGCCGTTTCCCTGAATCTTGACGGATCGGGCAAAGGAAGCGTCGAAACCGGTCTGCCGTTCTTCGACCATATGCTCGCCCAGCTGATCCGCCACAGCGGCGTGGACGCTACCTTGCATGCCCATGGCGACCTGCAGGTGGATGAGCATCACACGGTGGAAGATGTGGCGATCGTTCTGGGGCAGGCGTTTTTACAGGCGCTCGGCGACAAGCGGGGCATCAGCCGATACGGATACGAGGTATTGCCGATGGACGATGTGCTTGCGCAGGTCGCGATCGATTTCTCCGGTCGTCCCTATCTGGTATGGGACGCACAGTTCTCCCGTCCATCCGTCGGTACTTTCCCTACGGAGATGTTCAGGCACTTTTTCAAGTCGTTCAGCGACGAGGCGAAGTGCAACCTCGACATGCGGGTGAGCGAAGGCAACGCACATCATCAGGCGGAGGCGTTGTTCAAGGCTTTCGCGAGGGCGATCCGTCAGGCGGTCCACCGCTATCCGTGGTCCGATGCCTTGCCGTCGACCAAGGGGGTGCTGTAGATGGTCGCGATCGTCAAATATAATGCGGGGAACATCCGGTCCGTGCTGTGCGCCCTGCGCCGGCTGGATGTCGATGCGACGGTTACCGACGATCCCTCCGCGCTACGGAGCGCCGACCATGTGATCTTCCCCGGCGTAGGGGAGGCCTCCACGGCGATGTCCTACCTGCGGGCGGCCGGTCTGGATACTGTGCTGACGGACCTGACACAGCCGTTCCTCGGTATATGCCTTGGGATGCAGCTGATGTGTGCGTTCAGCGAGGAACATGATACTCCATGTCTGGGCATGTTCGATGCCTCGGTGCGTCGGTTCCCCTCCGGTACCGGGGACAAGATACCCCATATGGGATGGAATACGATCTCCGGTTTCGACGACCCGCTGTTCGCAGGCATCGCCCGAGAAAGCTACGTCTACTTCGTCCACAGCTACTATGCGCCTCTGTGCGCCGGAACGATCGCCACATGCACCTATGCCGATACTTCGTTCAGTTGCGCCCTGCGCAAGGATAATTTCCGCGGCGTGCAGTTCCATCCGGAAAAGAGCGGTCCGGTGGGCGAACGGATCCTGCGCAATTTCCTTGCGATCCGATAGGGGGGGGCTATGGATATCATACCTGCGATCGACATCATCGACGGCTGTTGCGTCCGTCTCTCCCAAGGGGAATATGATCGGAAGACCGTGTACGACACCGATCCTGTCGATGTCGCGCGTCGATACGAGGACGCTGGGCTGAAACATCTGCATCTGGTCGACTTGGACGGGGCGAAGAGCGGCCATGTTGTCAATCTCCGCGTTCTGGAGCGGATCGCCTCATCCACGACGCTGATCGTCGATTTCGGCGGAGGGATCAAGAGCGACGATGATCTTTCCCGGGTGTTCGGCTGCGGTGCGGCGCAGGTCACCTGCGGCAGCATCGCCGCAAAGGAGCCCGTGACGATCCTTCGCTGGCTGGAGACCTGGGGTCCGGATCGTCTGATCCTCGGCGCCGATTGCCGCGACGGAAAGATCGCCGCGACCGGATGGACGGAAACGACCGATCTCGACGTGGAGGATTTCGTATCCCGGTACCTTCGCGCAGGCTTCAGACGTGTAGTCTGCACCGATATTTCCAAGGACGGAATGCTGTGCGGACCCTCGTCTGCGTTGTACCGTCGTCTGATCTCCTCCATGGAAGCTCAGGGGCTTGTGATGGAACTGGTGGCGAGCGGGGGCGTTTCCTGTGTCCGTGATCTGCTTGATCTGCGGGATTCCGGCTTGAAAGCCGCGATCGTCGGAAAGGCGATCTATGAACGGCGTGTCACGCTGGAAGAACTGGTTTCTATCGAAGGAGATGCGAGCCGATGTTAGCGAAACGAATCATTCCCTGTCTTGATGTCCGTGACGGCCGGACGGTGAAAGGTGTCAACTTCGTCAATCTCCGTGACGCCGGCGACGCCGTGGAGCTCGCCGCGTTCTATTCCCGGCAAGGGGCGGATGAACTGACGTTCCTCGATATCACCGCCACGGTTGAGAACCGCGGGACATTCTGCGATCTCGTGCGCAGGATCGCCGATCGGATCGATATTCCGTTCACTGTCGGAGGAGGGATCAGGAGCGTGTCGGATGTGGGGCGACTGCTTGACGCGGGCGCCGATAAGATCTCGATCAACAGCGAAGCGGTGAAGAACCCGTCGATCATCGGTGACCTGGCGTTGCAGTTCGGCTCGCAATGCGTCGTATGCGCCATCGACGCACGCCGGAACCCGGACTTCGATACTGATGGAACGGAGGGCTGGGAGGTCTATGTCCACGGGGGCAGGACTCCGACGGGGATCGAGGTCGTCTCCTGGGCGAAACATGTGGCGGATCTCGGAGCCGGAGAATTGCTGGTCACTTCGATGGACCATGACGGGACAAAAAACGGTTTTGCAGTTGACTTGACCCGCCGTATCGGTGATAGTGTTGATATTCCGATCATTGCCAGCGGTGGGGCTGGGTCGATGGAGCATTTTACTGATGTCTTTGATCGTGGGAAGGCGGATGCCGCATTGGCTGCCTCCATTTTTCATTTTCATCAGATTGATATACCCGAGTTGAAGATTTTTTTGCGGAATCATGGTATAACTGTCCGCATTCCGCAGGAGACACCGGAGGAGTAGTCGCATATGCCAGTTGATTTTGCAAAAGGAAACGGGCTTGTGCCCGCGATCGTCCAGGATGCAGTGACACGTCGTGTCCTGATGCTGGGCTACATGAACGAGGAAGCGCTCCACATTACGAAGGAACGCGGCCTGGTCACGTTCTGGTCACGATCCAGACAACGGATATGGACGAAAGGAGAGACTTCCGGCAACTATCTTCAGGTTCGCGAGATCCTCGAGGATTGCGATGGCGATACGTTGCTGGTCAAGGCGATCCCTACCGGCCCTGTCTGCCATACCGGTGCGGACACTTGTTTCGACGAGGACAACAAGCCCTCGGAAGTCTCGTCGTCCGAATTTCTGTTCTATCTGGAGGAAGTGATCCACGACCGCCGCGAATATCCGGTGGAGGGCTCCTACACCAACCATCTGTTCAGCCGCGGCTTGAACAAGATCGCCCAGAAGGTGGGCGAGGAGGCCGTGGAGCTGATCATCGAGAGCAAGGACGACAACAAGTCTCTATTCCTTGGGGAGGCGGCCGATCTGATGTACCATTTCCTTGTGTTGCTCGCTCAGAAGAACGTGCAGTTCAGCGAGGTGATCGATGTGTTGAAAGGGCGACATAGCCGCTGAACGGCCGATGTCGCTTCATGGCAAGGACGGGGTGCCCGACAGGCGTCTTCGTCTTTTTCCCGTCTTTGGGGGTGATGTATGGATGATTCGCAACGGACCGATGCAATGCGGGAAGCGGAAGAGCGGGCTTTGTCCCGTCTCAGTATCCGGGCGGCCGTCGTCTCCACCGTTTGCAATATCCTGCTGGCCGTCGTGAAACTGGTCGCCGGCCTTGTCGGACACTCTAGCGCGATGATCTCCGACGCAGTCAATTCCACTAGCGACGTGATCAGCAACTTCGTCGTGATCAGCGGCGTCGCAGCCTCGGACAAAGAAGCCGATACCCGTCATCAGTACGGGCATGAGAAGATCGAGGGCATCGTCTCTCTGTTCCTTGCGGCGGCGATTTCGATTACCGGCTGCACGATCGGCTACAGCGGGATCCGTCAGATTCTGGAGCCGGAAAGAATCGTCGTTCCCTCCTTGTTCCCATTGCTCGTAGCAGTCGGCACGATGGTCGTGAAGGAACTCCTCTACCAATATACGATCCGTATCAGCCGGAAGACCGGCTCAAATTCCTTGCGCGCCACCGCATGGGACCATCGTTCCGACGTCCTGTCTTCCCTCGGCGCATTCATCGGCATCCTCGGGGCGCGGCTCGGACTCCCGATCCTCGATCCTATCGCCTCGCTGGTCATCTGTCTGCTGATCATCAAGGTCGCCGTGGATATCTTCAAGGCGGCGTTCGATGTATTGCTTGATTCCTCGGTCGATGAATCGACACGCCAACAGCTGGAGGCGACGATTTCTGCGGTCGATGGCGTGAAAGAGATCGACCTGCTCAAGACACGGATCACAGGTTCCCGATACTATGTGGAAGTGGAGATACGGTGCTGCCGGTATCTCCCGCTGTTCGCTTCGCATGCCATCGCCCAGACGGTCCACGACAGGATAGAACGGAAATTCTCCAAGGTGAAGCATGTGGTGGTCCATACCAATCCCTGTGATGGAACCGAAGCGTTCTGCAAGCCTTCCGACAGAAACCTCACCATCGCCGATCGATGAGCGTTGTCTCTCATGACAAATGCGGCCGACGCGAATGGCGCCGGCCGGGAATATGGTTTTTCGTCAACGGCTACCGTACCGTGCAGGAGAGTGTCTGTGTCCATGTGTCGCCGGCTCTGTCGGTGACGGTGATGGTAATAGGTATCTGGGATCCCGATTGGGCTCCGCTACCGATCAATACCCTGAAACCGGAGGCGACTCCTGCCTTGTCGGCGGATAGTCCGCGGTAAGTCATCGTTGATGTCAGGAACGTGACGTTCGGATCATCGGAAGAAAGGGTGACTTGCAGATCGCGAAGCGACTCCGTGCCCTGGTTCTTCAGCGTGAACCCGATCGAAACCTGCGTATCGACCGGCAAGGCGTCGATCGAATAGTGTCGGGCGGATAGGTCGGATATCGCGAGGCTCTTCCACATGGCCTGGAATTCGGCGCCGTTGCCGACTACGGTATAGGTGGTCGCGTCGGTGTCCAGAATCTTTCCTGTGGACACTTCCTTCCAGCCGTCGAAAATATAGCTGACGTCGGGAGCGGCCGGTACGGGAACCGCGACTTCGTCACCTTCCTTGCTATCCGTCGTCATGACATCGGTCATGGAGATCGGATCGGTGAAAGCGACGCCGGACTGCCACTGGGCATAGAGCGTCTGGCTTGTCAACGGCATCGTGATCGTTTCGCCCGGCTGATATGTGATCGTGTCGGGTGTGAGTCCCCATCCTGCCAGACGGCCGGTTCTACTTGTATCGAAGCGGATGTCGTCGGAGGAAGGCAGCGTCGTTTCCATCCCCGGCGAAAGGGTCAACCGCTGATTGTAGGAATACCGGTATCCGTCTCCGCTGGCCGAATAGTCGAGGCTGAGGACCGGCCGGTAGTAGGGGCTGTTCTCATACAGCCACTGGGCGTCGGTCGTCCGCTGGGGGTCTTCTTCGGAGAGGATCGCACTGAGCAATGTGTCCGATTGATCCTTGCTCAGCCGGTATGTCTTCAGGGTCCTGATCGTGGCGTTCGCTCGTTCATAGGCGTCGCGGTCCCGTTTCTCATAGGCCTTTTGCATGTCTTCCATCGCTTGAGAGTATTCTTTCTCAATCTGCGTCCGCATATAGTTGTAGGCGGTGACCGCGCCTGCGACATCCTTGTCCGTGACGGCTTGAGACATCTTGCGATACATCTGTTCTGATTGCGCACCTGCGAATACGAGCGAGACGCTTACAAGCAGTAGGCAGAGCGAAACGGTCATTCGTTTCCATGTTGATGAAGTGTGGATGGTTTGCATTGTATATCTCCTCCTTCACGAGATGGTCGGAACCATACCTTCGTCCGGACGGCTTCGCAGCGGTCCCGGAAAGCGGTGGAGGGTTCTTTTCCAACCGTGGAACATGATCATGGTGCGTTTGGGCACCTTCATTGTTTGATATACAGAGACATTCGGGAAATGGCAAGTGAATTTTTGTGAAGTTTTTGTATTTTGTTGTACAGTATCATGATATTGTAAAAAAGTCACAAGCGACTGTGAAGGAACAGCACAAAATATGAAGATTTTTCCCAGTTGTACCGAACGCTCCGTCGTTTAGAATTCCCCTCCCTCCAGCAACGAATAGAAATGCTCCTGGTCGAAGATCAGATGGTCCAGCACCTTGATCCCCAGGATATCCCCCGCATTCCTGAGCCGTTTGGTGACCTCCAGATCCTCTCCGCTTGGCTGGAGGTTGCCGGACGGGTGGTTGTGCGCCACGATCACCGCCGTGGCCCGCTGTCCGACCGCATCGGCGAACACTTCCCGCGGATGTACCAGGGTCCGGTTGACCAGACCGACTGAGACGACCGACACCGACATGACTTCGTGGGCTCCGTTGAGCGCGATGCTGAGGAACTGTTCCTGCCGTCTGTCTCCATAGTGCTGGATCAGGGGGAACACGTCGTTGGGCGATGATATTTGCCTTCGTTTCGTCGGTAAGCGTCGTCTTCCGATTTCCAATGCCGCACAGATAAGCGCCGCCTTCGCCGTTCCGAGGCCTTTGATCGATTTGAGGTCGGCCAGGTCGATCGAGGAGGCAGTTCGGTCGAGGATCTGCAGCAACTCCCGTGCCAGCACTTGTACGGGGCGTTCTTTGTTCCCAGAGCCGATGAGAACCGCGAGAAGTTCCAGATCAGAGAGTGCGGCGACTCCGTTCTTTTCCAGTCGTTCCCTCGGCCGGTCCTCCGGAGGAAGCTCCTTGATGCCAAGGGAAATGGGCATGTCGTTTTTATATTTCATGACCATCCCATATGGGGAATCCCATAGTATGATTGAATCCGGATATGGACGACGGAATGAAAAATGGGTACACTGTCTCTATGTTCCGAAGATTCTCCGAAACATGATATTGGGTATTGTATTTTCTGGCGAAGCGGCACGGCTGCTCCGATATCATCGTCCGAAGGAGAGTTCCTATGAGTCCATCATACTCGACGGAGTTCATCGACCAAGCGCACAAAGCGACGATCTTCCATGAGCAGGAGATTCTCGCAAGCCATCATTGCACCTGTTTCTATTGCGGTTATCAGTTCGATCCTCAGACCGAACCCGACCTTCAATGGTGGGATGAAACGAATCCAAAAGGCAGAACGTTGGTCTGACCCAAATGCGGAATCGACTGCATCATAGGAGAAGCATCGGGCTTCCAGATCTACGATTCCGCTTTCATCTTGGCCTGTACCGAAGAATGGGTCGGAAGAATCAGCCGTATCAGCGATGGATTGCAGCGGGATATTTCCGTACCAAAGGTTCCTGGAGAAGTCGATCAAGACAAAATGCAGGACCTTGCGACCGGCTACCCTTCCATGGTACAACGGAACGGGATATGGAAAACGGCAGATATCGGATAGGGGAGCTGGCTCGCAAGGCCGGGGTGACGGTCAGAGCCGTCAGGTACTATGAGTCTCTGGGATTGCTGAAGACGCAGCACCGTAGCGACGGCGGGCAGCGCTACTACTCCGACGCCGATCTGGTATACATTGCCCGGATCATCGAACTGAAGAATCTCGATTTCTCGCTGGAGGAGATCGGCCAGATTATCCGGATGGGCAACGAAGACTCCACAGGAGAGTTGCGTCGGCTGGAATTGCTCAAGCAGTACCGGAGCAAGCTCAGCGAAGCATTGGAACGCAAGGCAGCGATCGAGCAGCGTGTCGATGAACTGTCATGGCATGTCAACCAGCTCGAAAGCGCCGGGGACGCATTCCAGCGGTGTCCGGGCTCCGCCTGCGCCACTTGCCAGTTCGCCGCCCGTTGTACCTTCCAGCGGCGGATGCAGTAGGCTCTGCGATCTTACTGTCGATCGTTCGCCTGTTCGTCCTGTTCCATCAGATCGCACAGATACCGTCCTGCGTCCATCGCATGGCGGAGCATCGAAGGCTTCAAAGCTTCCGGCAGGTTCCGGGTGAAGAACATCACCTCGTAGGTCAAAAACCCGGCGTAGCCGATTTCCTTCAGCGTCTTCATGCAGATCTCCCATGGAAGCGTACCGTAGAACGGCAGCAGATGTTCGTCGGCCGCCCCATGATTGTCCGCGACATGAGTGGCGACCAGACGGCTTCCGTAGGTCAGCAAGTTCGCGCGATGGTCCTGCCCCCCCAGATGTGCATGCCCGAAGTCGTAGCAGACACCGACATGGGGCGAATCGATGGCATCGACCAGCGCACAGAGCTCGTCGGCCTCCCGGATCTCTCCGATCGCATCGAGATTCTCCAGAGCGATCGTTACATTTCGCTTTTCGGCAAGGTCGACGAACCGGGAGAGCCAGCGGACGTTCATTTCTCGCAGTCGACTGGAATCGAAGCCGTCAGACCCCTTCGCAGGATGGACCACCGCGCATCGCACCCCAAGAATAGCGGAGGCCTCGATCGCACGCAGCACGAGGGAATCGCTTGTGGTTCCCGCGGAGGCCGTCAATGCAAACCGATCGTATGCATACGGAGCGTGGGACTGGATATATGACAGTCCATATCGATCCTTCAATTCCGATAGGGCATCCACATAGGACATCCACCTGTCGGTGCATAGGATCGACGAGGGATTCATCATCTCGCAGAAATTCAGATCGAGACGTTTCCATCCCGTCTTCGCCAAGAGTGGAATCAACTCTACCATCGGGGTCTTGCCGCCGTCCCGGCGGAAGCTGACGATGTTCGTCGAAGTAGCGAGTCTGTCGGGGATGGTCTGCTCCGGGTTCCTGTCCGTCATCGATTCATCCTGTTGTAGTCGCTGATATACTTGTTGATCTCGGTGGCGAGATCCTGGACGGTCTGGGGAATACTCTTGTTGTTTTCAAGCATATCGCGGATGCCGTTCTGGAACGCATAGTAGACCTGATACCCGGAGGGAATCCATACACCCTGCACCCGGGGATCGCTATCATGCAGCTGGTCGATCGCTACCTGAAAGAGAGGGTTGCGCTCCGTGTGCGCCTTGAATTCCTCCAGTTCGTAGGTCCCGAGGTTGACCGGGAAGTAGCCGGTCCCCACATGCCAGGCGAGCTGCTGTTCGGCGCTGACTGCGAATTCGATGAACGCTTCTACGGCTTCCTTGTGTCCCTGCAACCCGCGGTCGAAGGCGAACAACGCTCCTCCACCCACGTTCACGCCGCTGTCCGCTCCTTCGACGACCATGGGCAGATAGGCCACCCCCAGCTCGAAACGATCGCCGATCGATGCGAGCAACGTCGTCAGATTGCTCGTGGAGGCCGCGATCATCGCCACTTTTCCGGCTGCGAATTCCTGCGTGACGGAGCTGGTCAGGTTCGCCAGACCGCCGCTGTCCCACAGCTTCTTCCACTCGGTGAGGAACACCTCCATCGTTCCGTCCTCGTCGAATACCACTTTCGTCGGATCTCCGTCGTGGCCGTTGCGCATGTCGGTCAGATAGGAAACACCGTGCTGCTGGCCGATCCACGCGCACAGTTCATAGGAAGTAGGTACTCCTGCGAAGCCGTACCGTTCGATCTTGCCTTGTGCGTTCCGAACGATCAGCGCCTTGGCATATTCGGCCATCTGCTCGATGGTCTTCGGCGGACGATCGGGATCGAGGCCCGCCTGGCGGAACGCATCCTTGTTGTAGTAGAGGAGGATCGTCGAACTATTGAACGGCATGCCGATCATCGTATCCTTGTAGGTGACGGAAAGAGCGGCTCCCGGTTCAAGTTGCGACAGATCGTATCCTGCTTCGCTCATCAAGGCTTCCATAGGAATCATCCGCTCGTAGGAGCGTACGTCGATGATTCCCGTCGCATCGAGTTGTGCGATGTCGGGGAGATCGGCGGGGTTCTTGCTCTGCATGACCGCCCGCAGCTTTGTCAGGACATCCGCGGCCTTGCCTTGAAAAACCGGCACGACTTTGATGTTCCGCTCCGCTCCTACCGTTTCATTGAACTCCTGCACCAGCGTATCCGTGGCCTGTCCGAGCAGTCCGCTGTTGGAATGCCACCAGATGATTTCCGTCGGACCGTTCTTGATCGCGGATTCTTTCGATCCTCCTGCGAACAGGCTCCACATCGCTGCCAAGGCGATGCATCCGGTCAAACATATCCGGGCGATGCACTTCGTCGCATGATTCATATCGTGTTTCTCCTTGCATGTATCGTAAACGGGGAGGACGAGGACGCGGTCGTCAACCGACCAGTCCCGAAGCGGCCACCCCCTCGACGATTTTCTTTCTCAATGCCATGAATGCGATCACCACCGGCGCAGTCACCAGAGAGATCGCAGCGAACGTAGGACCGAAATCGAGGCTTTCGGAAAAGCCGAGCATGGTGATCCCTACCTGTACCGTCCGCATCCGGGCGGTATTGGTCACCAGAAGCGGCCACAGATATGCGTTCCAGATGCTGGTGAAGGACTGGAGGGTGAGAGCGAGCGCTACCGGTCTGGCCATGGGAAGGACGATTCTGGTCAGGAACCGGATGTCGCCGCACCCGTCGATCGCCGCCGCTTCCCGGAATTCGTGCGGGATAGTCTTGAATACCTGGCGGAGCATGAATATCTGCGTCGGCGCCAGCAGATAGATCGAGACGATGCCGAACCATGTGTCGAGCAGACCGAATCGCTGGATCGTCAGATAGTTTTCGATCAGTAGGGCGTCGGAAGGGATCAGCATCGTGCTGAGAATGACGATGAACAGGAAGTCGCGCCCTTTGAACGACAGGAACGCGGCGGCGAATGCCGCGAGGATCGCCACTGTCATCCGTATCGCAGTCCCTCCCGCGGCCGTGGCGAGCGAGTTGGCCATGAACCGCAGCAGCATCGATTCCTTGATCGCCCGCGCGTAGTTGTCCCATTCGATGCGGGACGGGACAAGGCGCGGCGGCCATGTGGTGAAATCTCCGATAGGGAAGAACGAAGCCATGAAGCTCCAGAGCAACGGGAATATGACGATCAGACCGAAACCTGTGGCCACTAGCGGCAGCAGGAAATCTGTGACGATACGGGCGTTCCTGTGTCGGGGGCCGGTTTTGCGGACAAGTTTTTCGGTCATGCGTAGTATACCCCCCGCTTTTCGAATCTGAACAGCAGCAGGAGCATCACGACCGACAGAAGGAATACTACGACGCCGATCGTGGATCCGAGCGTGTAGTTTCCCGATTTGAACCCTTCGAGATACATCTGGTAGACAAGCGTCTGCGTCGACCGATACGGACCGCCTTCTGTCAGGATCATGACCGGAGCGCTGATGAGCATCGCATCCTTGACGTTCGTGCAGACGACGAACAGCAATGTAGGGGAGATCATAGGAAGCTGGATTGAAAAAAACTTCCTCCATGCGTTCGCTCCTTCCATAGCCGCCGCTTCGACAAGCTGTGTCGGTACGTTCCGCAACGCAGCGAGCAACAGGACGAAATCGAGCCCGATGTCGAGCCAGACCCCGAGGGCCACAAGGGTGAACATCGCCATAGCCGGATCGTTGAACCAGTCCACGTCGATCCCAAGTATCCAGTTGACGATTCCGATCGTCGGATTGAACATCGCCTTGAAGATCAACGCCGCGCTGGAGAGCGCCACCGCCATCGGTAGCAGGAACAGCAGTTCATTGAAAGCGGTGCCCCGCCGTTTCCGATAGCACAGCAGCGCCGCGCCCAGACAGGCTAGTATGTTCGCAGGTACGAACATCGCCGTAAAGCGGAACGTGTTGCGCAGGCTGTCGCGGAAATTCCCCGATGCGGACAGTTCCCGGAAGTTGTCCAGTCCGACGAACTCCACGATGCGTCCCGAAAGGTTGACGATGCTCAGACTGTTGACGACGGTTTTGAAGAATGGCCAGAGACTGAACGTGACGGCGAGGGCGAGCGCCGGTAGAAAATACAGATAGGGTGCGATTCTTGAAAGACGCCTGTGCCTTGTTACAATGGTACGATGTGGTGTGGATTGCATCCGCTTGCTCCGGCGCCGGATCGACGCTATGCCAGATCATACGCTTCTTTTGCCGGAACGACAAGCGGATATGTCATGATAATTCTATGAAATGCAAGTATATATCTTCCGTTGTATAACGCTACGTCAGCTTTTTTCGAAAAAAAACTGACGTGACATTCCCGTTCGTAAGCTTTACATGAGTTGCAGCGTCCAGAACATCTGGTCGTCGTTGATCTGCCGCACGGTCTCCGCTTGTCGGTCAGGAACGTCCTGTTTCAGTTCCCATCTGATGATGAGCGCTCCTGCGACCAGCGCGATCATGATCGCGGCCACGACGATGATCGTTACCAGCAGGCTTCTGTTCCGTCCTCCGGATTTCATCGGCGCCTCCTGTCGGCGTTCCATTGTTCTTCGGTGATTTCGTAGTATTCCATATCGGCGAATTTAACCGGAGAAACTTGCACGTGGTCTTTGCGCGCGAACCAGTGCATCCCGCATTTGCGCATCACGCTCGCCGATGCATTGTTGCCCTGCTCGTGGGCGCCTGTAACCTTGTCCAGTTTCAGATGGGCGAACGCTTCGTCAAGCACCGCACGGAGCGCCTCTGTCATATAGCCGCATCCCCAAAGATCCTTGCGCAGCACGTATCCGAAATCGACGGGATCGTTGCCCGTACGAAGTTCGATGCACCCGATGCACACCTCGTCTTCCGCTTTGCAGATCGCCCAGACCCCCGGTTTCAGGAAGAAGGTCCTGATCGCCCACGCCGATTCCGCGACGTCACGGTGGGCCGGCCATGTCAGGTACCGTGTCGTTTCGTCATCTTTCGCATAGGCGAAGACATCCTTATCGTCCTCTTCGCGAAAGGGCCGAAGGATCAGTCGTTTTGTCGTCAATATCGCGGCGGGCGCTGCAACTTTCATGCATGACCTCTCTTTGTCGTATCGGGCGGCTCTATCGGAGACCGATCTTTTCTGGTATAGTACGTCGTAATCTTCTTTCAGTCGAGAGGCCTGTCGATGCGTCCTATCCAATCGTCTCTGTCGCTTGTCCTTACCGCTTTGATCTGGGGGCTTTCGTTCGTCGCCCAGAGCGTCGGCATGGAGTACGTCGGTCCGTTCACGTTCAACTGCGTCAGGAACCTCCTCGGAGGAATCGTCCTGATCCCCGTGATCTTCCTATTCGACCGACGTTCATCCCCACGAATTGCCGAAGGGCGGAAATTCTCCCTGCTCGAGGGGACTCCCGCGCAGAAACGTACGTTGCTGATAGGTGGCGTCGCCTGCGGGACGGCTCTTGCCGTCGCCAGTTCGTTGCAGCAGTTCGGAATCCTTGATACGACGGTGGGCAAGGCAGGGTTCATTACGGCGCTGTACATCGTCATCGTGCCGATTTTCGGCCTGTTCTTCCGCCGTCGGGTGGCTCCCTCCGTCTGGTTGGCGGTGGTGATTGCCCTTGTCGGTCTCTATCTGCTGTCGATCACCGATGATTTCTCCATCGGGAGGGGCGACGTGCTGGTGATCCTCTGCGCATTCGGATTCTCCGCCCATATCCTGTTGATCGATCATTTTTCTCCGAGAACCGACAGTGTCCGGCTTTCGTGCATTCAATTTCTTGTGTGCGGCATCCAATGCGGCGTGTGCATGTTTCTCTTCGAAAATCCGTCGGTGCGCTCATTGCTTTCCGCATGGCTTCCGATCCTCTATTCCGGCGTGCTTTCCTGTGCGGTCGCCTACACGTTGCAGGTCATCGCGCAGAAGTACGTGGAACCGACGGTCGCTTCGCTGATCCTCAGTCTGGAGTCGGTGTTCGCCGCATTGTTCGGATGGCTGATCCTCCGACAGAGCATGTCTATGAAGGAGCTGGCGGGATGCCTGCTGGTATTCTGCGCCATCATCCTTGCCCAGATACCGCAAAAACGGTGGATACGGTCGGTTGCGTAGGGTGCTCCGCATGTCGGCGATGTGTTCCATTTCGCTTGACGATTTGATGATTTTCCGTAAAGTTTGAGGTATGATCTGTCGGACGGTATCGTTTTCCGTACAGTAGGTAGTTGCTTTTGTTCGGGAGGTTCAAATGAACGTTGCGATTTATGGTGCCGGCTCGCTCGGTACGATTTTGGGAGCGTATATCGCCAAGGGTGGTCGCGATATAGATCTTGTCAACCGCAATCCCAAACATGTCCAGGCTCTTCGCACCGACGGGGCGCATGTGGTGGGGACCGTCGATTTCAAGCAGAAGGTCAATGCGCTGTTTCCGTCCGAGATGAGCAAGCGCTATGACATTATTTTCCTCATGACCAAACAACTGGGCAACAAGGCTGTGGTCGAGAGTCTGGTTCCTCATCTGGCCGATGATGGGGTAATCTGTACGACGCAGAACGGTCTGCCGGAACTGAGCGTCTCGGAAGTGATCGGTGAAGACAGGACGTTCGGCTGTACGATCGCCTGGGGGGCGACGCTTGTCGAACCAGGTGTCAGCGAATTGACCAGCTCCCCCGATGCGTTGACCTTTGGTCTGGGGAGCATGACCGGCAAGGACTCCCAGCGGTTGCACGAAATCAAGGAACTGCTTGAGCTGATGGGTCCTGTGACGATCGAGAAGAACTTCATCGGGGCACGGTGGTCGAAGCTGCTGATCAATAGCGCATTCAGCGGCTTGAGCGCCTGCCTTGGACAGACGTTCGGCGAAGTGGCGAAAGCGAAGAAGAGCCGCCGTGTAGCCCAGCGGATCCTCAAGGAATGCATCGATGTCACCGTCGCGGCGCATGTGAAGATCGAGCCGATCCAAGGCAAGGATGTGGCGAAGCTCCTCGACTACCATGGGCCGATCAAGAAATGGGTCTCGTTCCGAATCATCCCGCTGGCGATGAAGAAGCATGCGTTGCTCAAAGCAAGCATGCTGCAGGATCTTGAGAAAGGCAAGAAGACGGAGATCGATGCGATCAACGGGGTGGTGTGCGCCTACGGACGCAAGGTCGGTGTGCCCACTCCGTTCAACGACAAGGTCGTGGAGATCGTCCATGGCATCGAGGACGGTACCTATGCCAGCAAGCCGTCGAATATCGAGCTTTTCACGCCTTTGCTGTAGCGGGATGTCTCCGACAGGTATGCAACGGACGGAACATGCACGCTCCGTCCCCTATACGCCGCTTCCGATCGAACCTGCGCGACGGTATTGTCTTCGTCTTCGGGAAGAAATGGAACGTACCGGATTCCTCGATGATGACGGAAAACGGCGTTTCCCGTCGTCTCCGTTGTTCGAACCGTACGGCGGCCGGATGTTCGGGATGCTCGTATGCACCGACGACCAAGGGAACGAGCGGGTGCTCAAGGCGTTTTCCGGACAATACCTCGGTGCATGGGAGATTCCCGGTTGGGTTCCTCCTGTTCCCGATGTTCCGGCATATGAAGCCATCGTGGGGCGCAACGACGCAAGCATTCATGAGTTGTCCGAGCGTCTGAAGGAGCTCGACGCCTCCCGCGCGGAGGGAGGCCTCCGACGGGAGGCCGCTGGCGATGATCGCGGTCTGAGGGAGCGGCGACGTATGCTGACCCAGGAAAGCCAGCGTGATGTTTTCGCGCTCTATTCGTTCTGTTGCTATGATGGGGCATCCCGTACCTTTTCCGATATGGCGGGCGAGGATCTTTCGTATCATCGTCCGCTCTGGCGGTTCCCTTCCGGAACAGGTGACTGCTGTGCCCCGAAGCTTCTCCACCAAGCGTTTTCACATCGTTTGCATCCCGTCAGCATGGCGGAGTTCTATTTCGGAGCCCCCAACAGGTCCGGCACGAAGACCGGTGGTAGCTTCTATCCTCCGTGCGAGGAGCGTTGCCATCCACTGTTGCGTCATATGCTCGGCCTGGATATCCTCTACTGCGACGATCATGTCGCCGTCGTCAACAAACCCTCCGGCCTTTTGTCCGTTCCCGGGCGTGGGGAGGAAAAGCAAGATAGCGTCGAGACCAGGTTCCGGACACTATTCCCTACCTGCATCAGGCAGCCTGCGGTCCATCGTCTCGATATGGACACTTCCGGGTTGCTGATCCTTGCCCGTGATGCGGATTCGCACCGGAACCTGAACATCCAGTTCATGAACGGCATAGTGGCGAAGGAATATGTCGCGTTGCTCGAGGGGATCGTCCCTGTCCGCGAGGGAATCGTCGAATTGCCGTTCCGTCTGGATGTCGGCGACCGTCCCAGGCAGATCTACGACGAGCGGTTCGGGAAGAAGGGAACCACTTTGTGGGAGCGGCTATCCGTCGAGACCTTGCCGTCGGGGCGGACTGTCACCCGCGTCAGGTTCATCCCCCATACAGGGCGGACCCATCAGCTTCGAGTCCACAGCGCTCATGAGAAAGGGCTGGGGCATCCTGTCGTCGGGGACAGATTATACGGAACTCCTGCGGAAGGGGATCGCCTTGCCCTCCATGCTTCCAAAGTGACGTTCAGACATCCTGCCACGGGGGATATCATGACGTTCGACTGTCCGCCTGAATTCTAAAATTTGCAGAAACCCTGAATTCCTAGGGGATTT
>Ga0172378_10000042_pt1 | contig 85192 bp, 104 predicted proteins | sample GrowelOW332metaG_FD_119755 | JGI IMG/M metagenome (GOLD analysis project Ga0172378, IMG submission 119755) | Groundwater microbial communities from an aquifer near a municipal landfill in Southern Ontario, Canada - Pumphouse #3_1 metaG | ecosystem: Environmental > Aquatic > Deep subsurface >... | reverse complement strand
CCGCGATGAATAGAATTTATTTTTACGAGAACGCAGAGCGGCCGATGAATGAATTAGAACGGGAACAGTACGACGCGGGCGTCAGACTTCCCGCCGGAAGATAAAATGAGTAAAGGAGACATTAAGATGAAAGCACAATACATTTCTGTTTTTGAAATAAAATTACCGACACCCGAAGATTATCTTGAAGACGGTATCACTTTTAAAGATCCAAGCAGATGGTATGATCTCGTAGAATACCAAAAACAAAAAGACGTTAACATCTTTAAGAACTTTGTCCGACGATATTATTTGATTTCAGATGCTTTCGGAGGACCTAAAGAAATTTTTGAATCATGGAAAGAAAATGTTTCAGAAAAAGATGAACGTTGTGAAGACAGAAACACAATTAATAAATCTCTTGTTTAAGGAGACTTAAAGAATCTAATCATTTGCTTAGAAATTTAAAATTCAAAGGTGAAAGAGGAATATGGAACAGAATATGGAACAATATTTCTACTTAGAATCTCCGACGCGCGGATATGTCAATATTTCTTTCATAAGGGAATTAAATATGAATGTTCAATTCGGTTCGAGAGACCCAACGTTTTTTAAATCAAAAGAAAAATGCGAAATTTTCGCAAAAATGTTGTGTTATGTCGTCGCAGATACAGAAGTTAAAAGTACGGATGGATTTGAAGATTGGTATGTCCGTCTTTTAGAACGTTATTCGTTATAAGTGTTTATTCTTTGTTGAAGAATTTTCCGGAAGCCATGATGAAAACTTCATATGCTAAAAAGGCACGACTACCGAAAAATTCAAACAGATTCGCCAAGAAGTTTAGAACTATTTGGATCATATAAAGAGAAATGAATATCAGCAGACTTAAGGGATAAAAAGCGGCCATCCGTAAACCTCTTTTTGAAATTTTCATCTTCTTTTTAGCCATCGCCATTATCAGAACAATGGGACAAAAGAAAAATGAAAAAATAAATGCCTTTTTCGTTTTTCCGAAATTAGTAAATCCATAAGAATATGAATTTACAGCAAGACACAAGCTTTCTGCTACATACCAAAAAACAAGAAATGGGATCAAGAATTTATACATTATGATATTCCTTCAGCTTTTCAACAGGAAAACTAAATCTGATGGTATCTTTCTAAAAGTTCTTGAGCTTCCTTCGTTTCAACCCATTTACAAGAACGTATTTCAGGACACCATCCTCCACGATAAATGCTACTTCCAATAAGTTATTAAGTCGGTAGTAAATTCTTTCCATGAAAATTTATGATCATTTGCAACGTTTACAGCATTGGACCCACAACCAATAAGAAGAATACTTCCATCTGTAAAATGTATACAAAGTTCCTCTGATCTTAGATCCGGTGTTTCACCGAATTCTATTTTACTTACTGTTTTACCTATGCTTTTTTTTACTTCGTCTAGTTTATGTTCCGGTCTAGGAGACTGTGTTACAATACTCATGTTTAATTTCCTCTTTTTTTACTAATGAAAACTTATAACCATTTATTCTTGTCCCGTTTGAACAAGAGACTTTTAGTTTATAAAACGTTATATTATACTTATTGCAAACCTCTTTGATACAACCTAAAATTTCTCCTGTGTCATCATTTCTCACAAGTTTTGCATTACCGTTTCCAGATCCTTTGTTTATCTTAGATAGTTTTCCCTTTGCAATCAACCTCTGTTCATCTGATAAACTACTCCAAGCATTTATTCCCATGTGACCAATGCTAATCTTTTTTCGTATTTCTTCTTTTTCTTTTTCTGATTTATTGTGGTGAGATTCTTTTATTTTACGAGATATTTCTCTATTTTCGTGTTCTGTCCTATTTATATTAACTTCTCTTATCTTACGAGATATCTCTTCCATCTCTTCTTTTGTTTTATTACCGAAAGGATTCTTCCTAAACATCGGATTCTTTTCACCATCCATTAACCCTTCGTGTGCTTTTGATAACCTTTCGTGTATTATAGCCCTCTCTCCCTCTGATTTATTATCATAAATTCCATGTCCGATCTTTGAGATACTGACTCTTTTTGCGACATCCTTGTTAAACATGGGATTGTTTTCTTTCATCCCATTAGATAAGGCCATCTTATTCTTTTCAAACAAACGGCTATTGAAATATCTGTTTCCACCCTGATTATCGGCATTCATTATATTGAATGCCTTAACCAACTTATAAAATATCTGGTCATTTTTATAAATTTTGGTTAAAAGGAAATGCGCTAAAAAATGTTCTCTGGCCGTTAACAACACCAGATTTTCATTGTTATCAGAACCACCAATACATTTTGGTATAACATGATGTTTCTCGTAGTAAACACCCAATCCCTTTTTTCTATTTGTGGATTTTACATATAGAGAGTATTGATCGTACAGTTTTTTGTAATTCATAGTTACCTTTAGTTTAAAGAGGTTTTTTCTAGCAACCTCACTAAAGGTAATTTTATTAAAAAAGAATTGGGATTAGGATGGTGAATTACCTCATCCAAACTGCCTAGAAAACAGTCTGTCTCCCAAAGATGTTAAGTTTCCCTGTATTCTTGTAAACGATTTTTAAACTCTTCTGTCCGGGAAAATCCACATGTTCTAATCTCTGGACAGACACCACGGTAAATACATTCAGGAACACAACATTCAGCAAGTACGGGATCTACTTTCATAATTTCTTCGATCACAGCTTTCCATGCTAGTCTTGTTTCAAGGCTAGCCTGATTACAAAGCCTACGTCGGCTGATAAACAAGATAGCTTGTGCGTTTGCTTCACATTCGTGTTCTACAGAGGCTCCTTGCGGCAATTCGTCACGGTTTACGCCAGTTCGGTCGCTTCTCTGTGTTCTAACGAAATGTTCGATGCCGATCTTATGCCGAACCAAATGGACGCTGACCCAATACTTTAAATCTTTCCATTTCCAATTGAATACCAGTTTCCGAATTGGAGAATGTTCTGTAAGAAGCATTCTCTTCTTCCAAGAATAACTTGGTTCATTTGTTCCTGGTTCCATGTGTACGGTTGTTCGGGCGGCATCTGCGACTTCCCGCCAAGTTCCTTTTTGTTTCATGTTTTCAACGATCATGTCATTCTCCTATAATATATCCCGCTTCTTCTAAAAGACCCCTTAGTCTATTTTCAAATAATTCTTCAGAAATGATTCCGTCTTGAAGATATTCTGACTTGCTGACGACAGAAGGACAATATTCAGTTTTTATTTTCTTCAGGATTTCATGCCAGCTCATTAATCCTCCGACATTCCTATCATCGATATAGATGTCGGCGACTATTTTTCTCGGGTCATAATTCTCTGAAATTTGTTCAGAATTTGTGTTTATTCCCTTGAAACAATGCAAGATTCCGTTCTCTTTAAGGAAAGTGATTGCCTCTTCAAGACATTTCCCATATCTGCATGTCCAAAGGATAAGTTCAAAACCGAGTCGATATAGATCACAAATCGCTTCTTTCCCACCAGGACGGAATACCAACAGTTTCCCACATCCTGATTTCGTTATTGTCCCGTCGAAGTCAATTGCAATTACAGCAGGGTTCATTATCTTCCGCTACTCCCGAAACCTTTATTTCCGCGTTCTGTGTTTAATTCATCCATTTCTTCTTCTGAAACGAACATTATTTTAGGAGAAACGAACGGGGCAATCACGAGTTGTGCTATTTTATCGCCCTTTTTGATGACATATTCACAATTGCTATGATTGATAATAATTACCTTCAATTCTCCCGTATACGAAGAATCAAGAATACCCGGAGCGTTTTCTACCGTTATCCCGAACTTGCTTGCGAGACCGGATCTGGGACATACTAATCCGACGAACCCTTCAGGAACCTTAACTCTGATTCCGCTTCCGATAGTTTTCCAAGATCCTTGCGGGATAACGATTTCTTCGTTGCTCTTTATGTCCATTCCTGCGTCTCCCGGATGCGCGTAACACGGATAGTTTTCCTCACTTCCATCCATTGAAGACATTTTAATGACAGATTCCTGTTTTTCCCTTCTACATTCACATATTTTATCCAACGGCATTTTTTGTTCTTCCTTTTTTTTGATAGTCTATGCTCTTTATAGAAGGAAGAAGATTTTTTTTAACGTTTCGGAGATAAAAGATGTCATTGCAGATTACAGAAAAGGATTTTAGATTTTATCTGTTTATGCTTTCAAGGTTGGCTTCTACATATTCCTCTGCCACAGATTTGGATTTTAGCGGAATGACGACCAAGAAATTTTACGACAGTATTTACGAAAACGGGATGGCTCCTGTTTTCGTCCCTCTCTCAAATTCAACAAATGCCTGCGATGAAATTTCATACAGTTACGACCTAGAAGATTTTTTCCTTTCTATCGCTGAGATTGACAGCGCATTTGTCACCTATTTTCAGAATTACGGAAATGGAATTACATCAATCGGATCATTTATGCTTCAAAAAAAACTGTCTGTAAATCAAGTCACAGACAGTTTCTACTACGATATAACAGGTAATCACTTTTATTCTGGAACCGTTTTTAAACCAGAAGGAACTGTTCATTACACATATACATATGATAGCGGTTCGGAAACATGGGTAGGGGAATATACAAACACAACGTATTCAGGAACACTCTATTCAAACACTTCCTCGTCCGGATTAATGACGAAACCGCAAAAAATGAAGCTTTCAGCAAATCTTTCAAATCTTTTAGTGTTGGCGACTTTTGAAACAGAAGATGAAGATTATAAGATGATTGCATATCTTAGCAGTGACGGGACACCGGTTGTGACGGAAACAGAAGTTCTAGGACTTTCTTCTTTAGAAATCTTGAATTCCCAGACGAATGAACTAAGAGATATTTCTCTTACAGACGCGTGTAACGTTCAAATCAAATACACGACAGAATTCGAACTTTCAGACAGTTTCACTTCTGAAGCATCCACGACCACATCTGTTACCAACGGAATCGTTACAAAAGGAAAGGAAGGATCTTATATCCTTCAAGATAATGATTTCAAATATCCCCTATTCGCGGAACCTGAAGACGGCTATTATTTTACGGGATGGACCAACGGAGGTTCTAATCCTAAATATCAATCATATCCTGATTCTACAGATATTCCTCTGTTCTCACAATACATCAGTGTCTATTCGAATCTGGTCTTGGACGGAGAATCTGAAAATGTTTCCGACATACGTGTCGATTTTGTCGGGAAACAACCGATTGACAGCGAAAGCCAGTGGTTTATCCCTTGCACATTTTACCCCACGGCGATTTATGATGATACCAAATATATACTTGTTTCCATCGGATGGGAGGATAACCTCTCAAACAGCGGAACCATTACGAACGGGCAATCCTTTGGAATTACAGAAGGACAAACTCAGATTGATTTTACATTTACTTTTAAAACTGCCGCCGTCGTTATCTTCACCACCAACCAAACATCGATTCCTGACGGATATAGCTTCCACACGCAGCCCATCGCATATACCCTTAGCGGAAACACCTATATCCCTTCCAATGCCGTAGGAGACGTTGTAGATATCAAAGCATGGCTTGTAGAGTCCTTACCAGCTTCTTTTTACGTTTTTAACAGGTGGACAGATTCCCCTTCTGCCGATTACTCAGCGATAAAACCCTCTACAACTCTGACAACAATGAACAGCTTTCAAGTAGAACTAGTTAACCTCGGACCAAACCCTATAGAGCATTCTATCTTTTTAACGTCAGAATATGCCTATCCGAATTTGAAAGTTTATGATTTTACGAACCTAGACAGTAACGGAGATCCGAAAGAATTGCCCAAAACGATAGTAGGAAATCCCGATGTTCCTTATGTTCTTTATCACGGAACCAACACTCTTTTACGTGTAGTTCAATCTGTTTCTGGGTTAACGACCCTGAAGTATACGATCAGTTTTGATGGGAATATCATTCATACGGATTCAGGAAATCCGAATTCCTGGACTTATGATATCGTCATTACGAACCTTTCTGAAGATCACACAATCGGCTTGCTCATTGAAACCATTTAATTAGAGATAAAATATGGCAACGACACTTACAAAACAGAATTTGGCGAATATCTTTGACAGGGTGGAAGAAATTTATGATACGTTGAAATCTGAACAAGATTCCTTGTATTCTTCATTCCGATCATATAACATTGACCTCTCAAGTCATTTTTTCTTTCGCGGTAATTCAGATGTGGAATATCCATTGATGCTTGCTTTGCAAAATTATAGGGAATACATTAAGACGGTTTCCACAGAATATTCATGCCTTTCAAGATATGTCGAATTTAAAAGGATGTTCAATGCTTTCAATACCTATTTCCTGACGGAAAGTGAATTAACAGATAAAACCATCAACGGCTTTCTCGCTTATAATGATCTTAAGGTTTCTGATAAGGTAAATAAGATTTATCATGGAATAACCGGGAATTATCTTCAGTCAAGAAATGTCCTTCCTCCGGAAAATATGATTTTCGCTTCTGCCATTCCCGTAATCCCTTCTGTCGGGGCTGATCCGATATGGCAAATATCTCTTCCTGAAACTTCCGTAATTAACAATACGAGTTATGTGTCCACTTCCGTAACCGGAAACACATATACCCCTTTCCCGATAAAGATTGTACCGTCTTCAGAAATTACGGGTGTTGTCTTTGTTTTAACATGGAGCGATGACAGCCAGACTTCTTTCGATTTTTCTTCAACACCTCTAACGACTGCCGGGTATTGTGTTCCCGTCTATCATTCCGGGATAAAATCAATTTCTTTGGTTTCAGGAAGTATCGGCACCACAAGTTTGACATTCTATACGAATTTCACCTATATTAAATTCCTATCTCCTCTCGGATGGTGCAATCCCGGAGAAGAAGCGATTCAGGCATATATAACAGATATCAACGGAACCCGCCTGTTTTTCGGGAACGCACAATTTGTTCCGAAATCTGTTGAATTTCAATTGTATCTCAGAATAAAACCTTCTCTTTTGGGTGACGAAAACGGCACTTTTTTCATAAATGATACCCAACAGGATTTGGGGACTGTTGACGGAGAAGGTTGGTTTGTAAATACCGTTCAAGTTACACCAACAACAAATATCATAGTCCAGGCAAAATCTATCAGTATCGCGCCGATACAAGAAGGTCCGGTTTCATATGTATTTTCAGGAATTATCGACGGAGACATGGATAAAATCGGAAACTATTCACCTTCTGGTATTCCTACTTCTGTGGACAGCGTGGATTTTACCGGGAAAACCATTACTACAGGAAGCTTGATTTGTGATTCAGCAGTGTTCTCCGGAACGACAATAAATGGAGGGTCTTTCACAATTACGCAAGGACTCACATTGACTAATGGAAGCCAAACAGGTGATAGTGCCGTTTTGGGAACCGTAACCTTTGTTGATTCTATCAACTATGGAACCGTTACAACCGCGATTTTTCAGTCAGATGCCGCACAGTCCTACAATTTCGGAACCTGTGTCTCTGCTGTCTTTAATGACGGAACATTTAACGGGATTACAGAAGATCAAACAGCGACTTGCGAAAACGCTTCATTCTATAACGGAATAAACTACAGTACAGTTTCAGCGACAGCGAGATTTTACTATTCTTCACAAAACGCGGATTCCGGCACCTGTCACCACGGAATTTTTCAAGAGACTTCTTCAAATACCGGAACCTGCGATATCGCAAGTTTTTACCCGGGTGGAGGATCAGGATCTTGGACGTATCCTCAAAATACAGGAACTTGTACTACAGCGCAATGTTTTTGGCTTCAGGCAGATAATGATTTGGGCGGAACAGTTACTAATGAATATTATTGGGGATATCTTGATAATCCCAATCCGTCAACAGATTTCGTATATACAGATAACGGAAGCGACATTACCATTACGGGATTTAATTATAGTTTAGGAAAAGAATTCGTTATCATTCCTTCGACTATTAACAGTAAACCTGTCATCGCAATTGCTGAAAATGTCTTTGGGAACACAGATGATATCGTTTCTGTTTATATTCCTGATTCCATAACTTCCATCGGAACAGCTTGCTTCACGGGAGAAGACACATTGAAAAACATAAGATTCTCAAGCGGAATATCTCATATCCCTGATGCAACTTGTTATCTGTCATTCCCTACCGCCTGTTTCTTTGAAGGAAACGCTCCAACGATAGGAACTGCGGATGTTTTTGGAACGGCAACACCGACTTTGTATTATCGTTTAGGAACCACAGGATGGACAAATCCTTGGAATGGTTTCACGACGATAGGGTACTAATTCCTTTCTACAGTCCCTGTTCCTTCATGATTATATAAAATATAACGGCGAACATAACAGATAGAGGTAAGAAAGTCATAGATAGGATTTCTACTTCTTTCGAACATCTTTCGGAACCATATCTCTTAGATAAGACTTTTAAAAAGATAATTGCCGTCAAAACCAAAAGAAAAGGGATACACACGAAAATCTTAATCATTTCTTTCTTCCTTTGTAAATCGGCGGTATGAACTTTCTGTCGTTTCACCGAAGTCAAAAACCTTGCCGCAATATTTCTTTACGATCTTTTTCTTCACATCGTCTTCATTTATTGCTTCCCAAAAATCGAAGAATCCGCTTCCTATAACTGTACTCCAAAAGTATTTCATACTTCAATAATTTCTGTGTTTTTAGAGAGGGTTTCCGTTATTCCCCAATCAATTCTGCAAAGACCTTGCTGTCAAGTCGAGTATCAGCATACCTATTATCGCCTCTACAGGCATAGATATCCTTTTCAGCCGTGCTTTTACGATGCAGGATATAGACATTGTTGGGATGCTGTTTTCCGCTAACCATGCCGATACAGGAACTACTGATTTGTACAAACAGATTACTTCCGTCCTTTTTCATCACAAGTGTAGCTTCTCCGCTGACTGCAATTCCTCCCCTGTTGGTGTAGACACTGGACTTTAAATTGGCTTCCCAACCGAGAATTATCAGACGTGAAGCTACATCCTTCAGATATCCCTTTGCTTCACGAAGAAACCGATCTTTCAGGATTTCATCACCACTGATACAAGATCCGCAACCCCAATCCCGTGTAAGTTTTTTGACAGACATATTAGAATCCTTTTGGAATTTGAAGAGCAGAATTCATACAACGGCGATCCCAGAAAATACCGTGTTTCAGAATGAAAGTCCCGTTGATATTATCCAGACGGATAATCTTCTTTTGAAGATAGTAGTCAAAAATAACAACGGCTTCATCATCACTGAAATGAAACTGTTCTTGAACCAAGTCTAAGAAGCGCTGACGTGCGTTCTGATTTCTTATTACAAAATTTTGTGCTGATGTTTCAAACATAACCTATTCTCCTTTGTTTTGAAGACAGGTTATCACAAACACACCATCTTGTCAAGTCAACGACTTGTCTTTTCTGAAACTATATTTATTAAATCCATGAGTTTCTGCCTTTAGAACATCACTAATCTTTACATCTTTCATGTCGGGTACTACCAAATCGTTGGAAATAAACCTTTCAATTTCTTTAAAGGCCGCAAACGCATCCATATGTTTAGAAAAGAATTGGAAGTCGTTAAGACACGGGTTCAAGTACGCTACGGAACCAAAACAGTCAGGTTCCTTTTCAATCCAATCAAATTCTTCTGACAGAGTATAGGGAAGACCGCCGAATACAACAACCGGAGTTTTGAAGAAAAGATTAATTTCTTTCGGAGACAAACGCACCAAAGATTTCCCATTGTCTCCCGTCCTCGTCCAAATGCGGTTTTGTACGTCAAAGTACTCTCTGATTCCTCGGTCTTCTTTCAAATTTCTAGATGTGAAAAGGTCAGTTTGAGCAAAGTCTTCAAAATTGTAAAAGAATTGTCTTTGGTAATTTCCGACATCGTTTTTTGAAGGATAAACATAGTTTTCAAGCACAATTACTGGGATTTCCTTCCCGCAGAAGAAAATCGTAACCGTATAAATTCTTTCGACCTCAAGAACAGTTTTTAAGAAACCAATATTCTGATTCTGCGGATAGGCCCAAGGATTGTTCATCTTCTGTTTTTCACGACGCCAAATCCTGTTCCAACTTTGATCGCTGAAATTCGGATTTCTTGCATAGATATCATATCTGTCTTTGAACTTAGAAATCAATTTCATATTTTATATCCTTTTTTTCAACATAAAGATATCATATTGACAACGTACCGTCAATATGGATGTTCGGCGGAATACGCTTAAACAGCATGTCGGCCAAATCTTGTATTCCGGGAACCCCAAATGTATCTCCATAGACTTCACCCGCATCATACCCAGCTTCAAGGCATAGTTTTTGAAGGTGCGAGTGATCTTCTGCCCACTCAATGCACAGGCACTTAATTTTCTCGTTGACATCCATCGCCGTGTCCTGTTCATGCTGATTGTTCGTTCGTTACCTTTTCTAGTTGCGGAGTTCTTGTCCGTCAGGTGTTGGTCTTAATGAGTTCCATTGCTTGCCAGGCGCATTCATCGTAGACGTTCGCCGCCGTTCTGTCTGCTCCCTCCCCTGTAGAAAGGAAGTCGCGCTCTGTGCGCCACGTCTCAACGAGCCCTCGTAGATCGGCCAACAAAGAGGTAGACGGAGACATGGAAACCGCGCCGACCTCCGGCGTTGGCAGAAAGTCCGGCTTCGCCTCACACAAGGCGTCCCGTGTTGCCTGTAACTGACGTTCGACTTCCTTGCAGTGTTCTGCCCATGCGGCGATCTTGTCGTCCACGGTCATACTGTGGTATTCAGGATTGTCCCACCACTCTTTGATTGTTCTGCGCATTTGCCCTCCGTTTTCCACTCAAAATTATTAGTAACGCGGATTCATTTCACTTGATATCATTCCTTTTTAGAAGATTCTTCCATTCCTCAAAATCAAAATCCCAATTCTTTTTTGCGTATTCTGTAGTCATAAACCACTTCAACCAGCGAAGATTAAAAACATCATTCGTGATTTGTATATATTTAGGATTGTGTTCTAAAGTAAAGTTTTCTGACAGAAACAGATTTTCAGTTTCGTGATTAAATCTTTCTTCTGGTGTTAGAAAGTCTTCATTGCAGAAGTCTCCATAAATCTTTTTTACGGTTTCTGCGGCCTTGATAATGGCATCTTCAAAACTTCGGCTTCCACCTTCTGGACCCGAACACATCTGCCAATTAATCCGATCATAAATTTTAAGATGATTATCGCAAGAAATCTTTGGACCTTGCCAAATGAAGAAAGATATTTCCCACCAGAATTCTACATGGTGGCTTTCCCAAGGTTCTCCGAAAAGATCCGCATACTTGACTTCCACACTTGGACAAGGATCGTCCTTTTCATCTTCAGGAAGAAGGTGTTTGAACTTTTCCCAATTTTTCTTTTGACTAGGGAAAACGGTAATCCCGTTAATTGCAGATTTAGAATATCCCCTCTTACAGACATCATGCATCCCGAACCAGAATCCACAACAAATGGGATTATCGCTTTCAAAAGCGAAAGCCGGGTGTTCTTTCAAAAATTCCAAGGCTTCGATAGTTTTTAGTTTTTGTGTATGTGCATTCATAAATTGTTCCCGTTAAAAAACCAGACTTGAAGGTATATCCCATTGTGAGTAGAGTTTCATATTAGGACGAAGAATCAAATATTTATAGACGCCGGACTTTTGATCTTTCGCCATGCAATCATTATCAACAACGTAACTGATTCCGTCCAAACTATATTGAAGTTGTCCATACTCCAAAATATTAATAAGCCGTCCACTTCCCTTGATAAAATCTTCAAGCCTTTTCAACTCAGATTCTTTTGTCGCTTCTTTTTCTACCCATTTTGCTTGCTGTGTTCCAGGACGAGCGTAGAGTTTTCTGAAAGTTACCTGATCCGGTTGTAAGAAATTGATTCTCTCAAACATGATTTGGTGGTCTTCTTGAAAGTCCTTAAGAATGGTTTGATTCATATTCAGACTAAGACGAAGATTGAAATTCAAAGACCTGATTTCAGAAATCAAATCTTCAATATTTACTTTCAAGTGTTTCGGTGTACAATTGATTTCGGCATTCTGTTCAGAATAAAGATTCGAAAGGGAAAGAGAAATCGTCACAACACCATAATCTTGCAAAAACAAAAGATGATTTCTGTCTAATCCCGCGCCTGTCGTTTGCATCTCAATCCATTTAAAACTGGAAGGTAATTTCTTGTTGATTTGTGAAAACATATCGATGAACGGCATGTTCTGCTGTGGTTCATTTTCACCCGTAATCATAACCGTATTACAACCGTTATCCCTAGAAAATTCAAGGCGCTTGCGGAATTCATCTTTATATTTCTCATCTTGAAAAGGTGTTCCGGAATGAAGGCTGGGATATTCTTCTCGATGCATCTTCGACACGCAGAATCTACAGGCGTTAGTACAACGATTGACCCCTTCTGGAAGAGGTACGCAAATGCTTAAACTTTGAATTTTCATCTGTCAAATCCCTTTCAAATTTAAAAACAACAGACATATTTAGTCTTCTTTGACCCGTCAGGCATGGCCGATTCGATCGCGCTGTCGAAGGAACATTCATTTTTTTCATTTCCGTTCATGCAGCGATCAGTAATCCATTTCCGTAGAACTATGGGTTTCCCCGTTTCCTTCGCTTCCTTAAAAGCCGCTTTTTCCTTTGCGTCATTTTCGGAAGTTTCTTTTTCGAATTTTGTTTTCTTGTCGGCCATCAGTTTACGGCTACTGTCAAAACGATCAACAGGGATATAATACAAACCCTGTCCTTTATCAGAATAGGCGTCATCCCACGCGTTGCAGGTCGCCCCGTCAAACGCTTTAAAGGTACATATTCCATCAAGCCATCCGCTATTCCTTGCGACTTCATAACCTTCTGGACATGAAGCCAGAATTTTTTCACGTTCATCGGCTTTCGCCTTCTCATCAGACAGTTTTGCCTGAACGGCGGATTTACGAAATTCATCTGCCAGTTTGGATATTTCAGCAACGATTTCCGTATTCCCGTCTTTAGGGATGCAGATTTCTCTCATAGCCACCAATCCGATTTCCGAGATATTTCTTTTACCGCGACGGAAAGTAGCTTCCCAAGAGAGTTTGTCAGGTGATTCTTCAAAGGGATAGAAGTGGCTGATATGACAAGAAGTTTTAGGAGTCCGTACAATTTCTCCGTCAATCGTAATTTCCGTCCCGTTTTTCGTCACGAATGTTTTCATCTCTTATTTCCTTTTGGTGGTTTCTTCTAACCCCGCTTGATTGAAATCAGATTAACATAAAATAATTACAATGTCGATGGTCTTTGTCTTTAATTTCTTTTTTATTCTTTTACGCCTTGGCTACGACTACGACGAAACTTGTTTTCCCTTCAAAATCCATAACTTTAGAATCCCCGAAACACGCATAATCTGTCATACAAATATCCACCGTTTCACACACTTGTCGAATATTAGGTTCCGTCATTTGATCAAATCCGGGATTCGCCACCGACATTGCAAAGGTTCCACGATATTCGGTATCGGATAGGGACTTTAGAAGATTGCTGAATTTCATTTTTAGTTATACTCCTTGGTTTTAAATTCAATCGTTATCGGGTTCATCACACATCATTACGATTTTAGGACGAAAAGTGCCACAAATTCCAACCAAATCTTTTTGTGCTTCCATAACCCCGGCAACATCTTTATAGGCCATAGGGCATTCATCTATCCCACCGGCAAGGAGTTCAACACCTGCGGCTTCAAGGAAATCATGCATCTCCTTCTTAGAAAAAGTTTCCTTCGCCTGTTTTCTTGACATTTTGCGTCCGCTTCCGTGACTGCAACTACAAAGGCTGTCTTCGTTTCCTTTTCCGCCAACATAGTAGGAAGGCGTAGCCATGCTTCTTTTATTTGTTTTCATAATTTTCCTCTTCTATATAAACGTCCGACCAAGTTTCCCCCGTTTTAATTTTCATAATAGCACTCGTTCCAACCCCATATTCTTCAGATAGGGTTTTACACAGCCATTTAAGAGTCATTCCATCTGGTTTTTTAATTAATGAGTGTTTAATCTTCTTAACCATCTCTACTGTTAATTTCCTTTGTTTAGATTCAAGTGTATGTTTCTTTCCCCAAAATGGGTTTTTAGCACCTTTCGTTCTCTCAGATGTTGCTTTACAAAATTCTTTAGAATGCTTTTTCCCAATTTTAGAATTTCTTATTTTCTCTCTTGTCTCATCCGAAACTTTCTTGCCTTTTTGAGAAAGAGACATTTTTTTTCTCGTTTCATCCGAAACGATTCTTCCCTTAAAATGATCAGATAACTTTTTTCTCGTAGTCTCCGACATTGGGTGCCCATGTAGAGATGGCAAACCCTCTTCCCATCTTTTCTTCATCGTTTCAGATGTCTTTCTCTTAGTTTCTTCAGAACGCTTTGTTCCTAGTGAATTTTTATTTCCTTTTCTTGAAATACTCATTTTAAGTTTCGTTTCTTGTGAAAGTTTCTTTCCTGTATTAATAATACGGAGATGCTCTCTTATCTCTTCTTTCCTTGGATTATTTTCAAAAGTATCGCCCCCTCCACCTCCCATTGATATATTGTAACCAAAAGGGACTAATGTTTTTAATTCTTTTATTTTTTCAATTTCTATTCTATCTAGTTCTTCTTGAGTTCCTATATCTTCAACTAAAATCTCCCAAAAGAATGAATTTATTCCGTATTTTCTTATAGCATTTGCAAAAGCATAGGGATCACCATATAGAGAACCAGCAAGATGACTGGCTTTCCTTTTTTCAATTCCGACTTTTGTTTGACCAACGTATTTCTTTCCATTTATTTTGTTTGTTGCGACATAAACAATCCATTTCATAAGTAACCTCTTGTTATCTTATAAAAGGAATATCTAATAAAAAATACCTTACCCAAGAACACGATTCGTTATTGTTCTGCCATTTTTACAATTTTAGGTGAAAAGGTTCCGATAATTTCAACTAAATCTTTTTGACTATCTATTACACCGTAAACATCTTTGTATGCCATTGGTGATTCATCAATTCCCCCACCTAACAATTCCACACCGAATTCGTTTAATATGTTTTCCATTTGTTTATGAGTAAATTTTTCTTTCGCAGATTGACGACTCATAACTCTTCCAGCCCCATGAGAACAAGAACAAAGACTAGATTCGTTCCCTTTTCCTTTTACGATAAAACTATCATGAACCATGTCTCCCGCTATGATTCCGATTTCATCCTTGAAAGCACGAACAGCGCCTTTGCGATGGACAACCAAATCCATTTCCTTACCATTAATAATGTGCGTTTCGCGATAGGCAATATTGTGGTTAGTAAAGGCCGTAAAGCTAGGTTCCAATCCCAAGAACTTATTGATACGATAATGAATCATATCGTGACTGATACGGGCAAAATCAGCACAGAGATTCATCGCCGCCCAATATTCTTTTCCGTTGTCGGTATCCAAATCAAGCCATGCCCAACCCTGAAAGCCTTTGTTGTCAAAGTTCTTACAAGCAAGGTCATGGTAAAGTTTGGCGATCTTATATCCGACACCACGGCTACCGCTATGACTAAGCAAGGCTAGTCTTGCTGGTGTTCCGTCTTTGAAATCTAGATTCCCAAAGAAAACGAAGTGATTACCGCTCCCAGATGTTCCGATTTGATTCTCTGCAAGTTTCCGAATGTTGTATTTCTTCAACATCGGGATATCATTCCATAGATTATTTTCAAGCACGATGCTTTCGAACCCGCAATGGATCAGACCTTTCTTTTCATTTAGACCGACACCGAAACACGTCTGTTTTACCAAAGATTCTTTCAGTTCCATTCTAAAAGCATTGTTCTTCTCTGGGAAGCTTACTTCTTCGAACACTGACATTTTCATACTACAGGAAATATCCACTCCTACGGCATTAGGAATAACTTGATTCTCTGTCGCCAAGATTCCTCCAATCGGCAAATTGTAACCCTGATGTGAATCAGGAACTAGAACCCCCGCAACGGCGATAGGGAGCCGCATAGCGGTAATCATCTGATCAACTGCTCCCTGTTCAATGTTTTCAGCACCGAAGATGTTAAAGGGAAGGTTTTCGTTTCGCAATTTGATATCGGCCTTCTTGTGTTCCGTTTCGTAGTCAAAATAGATTTTCAACAGATTCAAACAAGCCGGGGAATCCCCGTGAATCGTATTGATGTTCTTGGGAAGTTTAAGATTAATGAATCCTTCTACAACGTGACGGATTCCCTGTTCGGTATAATCTCCACTAGTATTGAATAGTTTCAAAAGTTCCCCAAACGTCTTACAGGGTTTCAGGCCCAATTCAACTAAAAAGCCACCATTTATTTTCATGTCTGTTTATCCTTTAATTTACACAGGACATCTTATATGTTTTTTACCTATTTGTCAATATCGTCTAGACACAAATCCAAATTATTTGACATCTTATAGAAAGATCTGCCGTTGATATCCCACATCAGATTTTTAATTCTGATTTTAGGGACTTCCTTAATAACAACCTGTCCGCGATATGGATATACGGTTTCTCCTTCAACTGTCCTTAAATTGATAATACGCTTGCCTGATAATGTCAGCATTCTATCTCCACATTTATATTTTAGTGCATAAAAGAGAAGAAAGCGGACATCACGACCGCTTTCTCGTCTTTGTTTGCGATGTTTTCGTCTTTCCCTGATACTTAGGCTTTAGTACCGGCTTCAGCCTCAAACTTGACGACCTCTTCCTCTTCAATCTTGATTGCGGCATCAAGAACTTCATCTGCGCCGTTGTTGTCACGGAACTTCTCCAGCTTGTCAGAGGTGGTCTTGACTTCCCAGTTTTCCTTACAGATGATACCTGACGCCGTCAGAACCGCAATCGCCTTGGCGATATCGTTAGGATTTTCAAGTCCGATATTCCGCTTGACATCCAAGAGACCGATGTAATTGCCGCCGAGAACCCGTGCCTTCAGATCATCCGTCACTTCAACAGCAACCTTACGACGAAGGCTAAGAAGGACACTGTCTTCCGTACCCTTAACGGTAAGGCGGGCGCTCTGGGCGGTTTCGGGAATCTTGACGGTCTTGTCAAGGAGGGTATCGCGCATTTCCTTCTGCTCCTCGGTGAGCTTCACAAGCTTACGGTTGATTTCACAGCCCTGAGTAACGGCATTGGCATACTTGCCCGTAACGACGACTTCAACAACCTTCATTTTCTTAGCCATATTCTCACCGACCTTTCTTAAGAACCCCATTGGTTCTTTTGATACCGGTACTATACACAATTTCTTAGGATTTGTCAATGGGTAGACTTAGAATTTTTCAAAATACTTTTCGAAGTCAGCAAGATTATCGGAAATCTTATTCTGGTGCCTCGTAGGAGATTCGAACTCCTACTGACGCGATTTTAGGGATCGCCGCTCTGACCGTTAAGCTACCGAGGCAATCGCCCCTTTTTACAGGGGCTTGTTTTAGAGCAACTTCAGATTTGAAAAGACCTTTCCGTCACTTAGACAGGCAATGGCTGTTCTTTGATTCCCGATGTCCGGTTCTATGAATTCAGTACATTCCATTCCCTTGAAGTCTAGTTTCTTAACCCAATTTTCAAGTTCATCAAGGTTTCCGACACCAAGATAAATTAGGGTTCCGTTTTCCCATTCCGTTTGGCCCTAATGCCGAAGCAACCATTCTGCAACAGTATGTCCAGCTTGAACCGCCTGATATGACGGCGTTAGGTCTTTCCTCACCAAGACATACAGTTTTTTCATTGCTGAACCCCCTGTTGGGTTTCCCAAGCATACTGCTCCTTAATCTGTTCAATCATCGCTTCGTTTGGAGCATTTCCAAGCCTTGGCTTTTCAATCTCGTCTCTTGTGCGGCCCATTAGCTCACAATAGGCTATATGTAGCAACCTACTTTCCATACTCTTGTAAGCTAGTTTACATTGAAAACCAGATACTTTTTTTAGGGATTCTTTACGTCCAGCCCGCATTGACTTGATTTCACAAGCCAATTCATTCCTTCTTTGTTTCAGTTCGTCAATTTTCCTCGTGATAATCTTCATGATAATCTCCTTGTTTAGTTGTTAAGTTTTTTGACTACCGTTATCGCAACATCAACAAAGAGACTTTAAGGCGGTTTGAGTACCTACTTCATAGCTTCACTTTCCTTTACGTTTTATTTGGTTTCTTACGCACCACGTTCATCTGTACGGTTGTTGATAATAGCAAGCTGACCGCAAGCCGCACCCGCTGCGATTTCCGCATTGGTAGCGATTGCAACTGCATTGTCATAACCTGCGTATTCCAACTGCTTCTGAATCTTATTCATACCATTCATGTCTTTCCTCCTTTTATTCAATCAATAATAGCACTTTTATCGAAATCTGTCAATTCGGGTTTTTAATATAGTCTTCTATTGCTTTTGACATATCTTCACTATTGACAGCGTCTAAGAGCTCTTTGTCTAACAATTCTGTCGGAGAAGCCAGACTTAGTCCAAGGGCTTCAAGGTCTTTTTCATCATCTTACCAATAGTCTTTGCCACTTCTTCAAAAGATTTTCCGTTTCCCAAGGCTTTCATTCCCCAGATTTTCAGAAGATTCCTCTTTCTACTTCTTTCGCATTTCATAGATAGATCTTTCCTTTGTTTGATGTCTGTATATTACTCCTTTTCTTCGGTCTTGTCAATAGGGCTAAATCCTTTTCCTGTATATCCACAACGCCGGGCCGTAGCCCTCATTTCACTACAAGAAGGAGCTTCGCGAAGCTCCCCGGTAATGATATTCCTTTCAAGATATTCGGGATTACCGCAATTTAGTCGGGTACCCTGAAGACGATACCAATTGCATTTTGCACAAATCTTAACTTCTTCCGGTTTGTTCAGATTCTTAAACCAATCAAAAATATTCATAACTTACCTGCTTTCGTTGATTTCGATTAGAATTTCATTTTGACGATTGCTATCCGCCGTTTTTAGCTCCTGCCAGCGTTCAACAATCTTCGGCCAAGCCGTATTCGGATAGGCTTCAGAAACTTTATACAGGTCTTTTTTCCAATCCGGGAACCTCTCCAAAAGGCGCAAACAACGCCCAAGGTCATCTGAATCTAAGGGGACACAGCCTTCCCCGAATTCCTTAGCAACTTCTGCCTGTCCGGAATAACCGGTTTTCAAAGACAAGACTGAAAATATAACGGCAGAACTTTTACCGACATCCGTACCATACCACCATCTTGTGGTGGGATGCAAGGCACTGAGACTGTCTTCAATTTCTTTTCGCCAAGCCTTTGAATCAGAAGTAATAGCAAACACCACATGTCCAAAGCTGTTATCACAGACGTTGTAATGATGTACAATCCCTGCATCTAATACAGACTTTTTACCAAACAACGGCAAACATTCTTGTAGCGAGGAGGGTGGTACACCATCCTGACCATCGGCAGCACAAACCAACCATCCATATTTATGCCTGATTAACTTGTATAGAATTTCCATTTTACTCCTTAGTTAAGATTACAGGATTTTCTCCCCATGCCTTAATAAGCATATCTGTCGGATTTCTTAGAACTTCTTTGTCCTGTTCATAGCTCTTACTAGCCGTCTTTTGTTCCACAGGATACAGTTCGATGTGAAGCATCGAGGTTTTGTGACCTGGAATATCTGGACGTTCTTTTCCGGGTTTCAAAACTCTCTTAACATTTCCGATAATAGAACCACAAGAAACTTCTAATCCCTCTTTAATCCCAAATGCCGGTTCTATTTCTCCATAACAAACCGTCCCGAAACTATGTCGAATCAAGACGCATTTTGTGTCTTCCCACCATGTTGAATTATCTCCTGTTCCTGTAAAGTCTTCGACACTGACAACGACACCAGGAGCCATGCAGAAAACAGGAGTCGAATTATTGCAATACAAATCAACTCCTGTATGTGGAGCAAACTTCCTTTTACCAAGGAATGAACCGGGATGATCTTTTCCGACCGGAATTCCACTGCAATCATTAATATCAAGAGGGAAAATAGGTTTTATTGATTTATCTACAATTTCTTTGATGAACTGGATTTCCGCTAGGGCACCCATTCCCACCTCTCCACAAGCAAGCATTTTTTCTTGAGGATAAACAATATTTACATTCCAACTTTTAAGTGTATTCAGATGCTCCTGTGTAACGGGATGATTCCACATATAGGAATTCATCGCCGGTGCAACAATAACTGGTCTATGCCGTCTCCAAGCCCGATACAGGCTGGATGCCAAGTCATCACAGATTCCGTTTGTCATCTTAGCAAGAAAATCAGCACTAGCGATAATCAATAAGACATCGTTCTGTGTCGCTAGGTCAACATGGGGAATTTCCTGTTGCTTCACATACCCGCCTACTGGCAAACCTTTCCATTCAGTTTCATCATCCAAGTAAGAATCACAAAAAGGAGTTTCTGAATTCATAGATCTAAATGGGTTGTAAAAGTATAGAGCCTTTTTTGTAAAGACCGTTGTTACTTCAAAATCATTTTGGAATGCTTCACATATTTTAGGTGCCAGCGTTGAAGCTACAGTTCCAGTAAAAACAACACAAAGTTTGTTCTTATTCATTGTTTCCCTTTTGTTGAAATATGAGATTCAATTATTCTAGCAAGAGAATGGGCATCAATATCCTTAACAATGTCTGAAGAATCGACAAGATGAATCAGATGGTTTCCATTAAGGATGCTCCGCAAGTCGTTGGCACATACCAAATCGAGTTTATTTTCAACCAAACTTTTCTTGGCGCTATCAATCAGTTCTTGTTTATCAACATCTACAAGGAGCTTAAAGCCGACAATTGTAGCTTTATCTCCTGCCCAATCCCTGACTTTTGAAATGACCTTTGGCAGAGGTACCAGATGAATGTCCAAATTTCCTTTTGACCTAATCTTCCCCTGCACAACGGTTTCAGGTGCATAATCACTGACAGCGGCGGCAAGAATAATGATATCGGGCTTATAGAGCGTGATCAGATTTTCCAAACCACTCTGATAGTCTTCAAAAGACTTGTAAGTATGTTCGTGATATTTATAGCCAGTTTGTTCCCAGTTGGCTTTCGCCTGTTCAAAATTCTTGGTATTGGCTTCAAGGTTGGAATTAGCGAAATTCACTTCAGCGATCATCGGAGACTTTGATTTTTCTGCCCTGAAGAAAATAACCTCATCGGCAATCTTTAAGAAGTCTCTTCCTAGACGGCTTCCAAGGGTTCCATTGCTCATGTTGCCGATATGTCTGACCAAATCCAACCCAATCTTCGTGCCCCCGCTACTTATTAAAACCCTCATAAATGAAACCACCTTTCTTATGAATTGTCGAAACTTGAATCCGTCTTTGTATAAAACTCCTTATCGAAGTAATAACCATTTCACTTCTTTGTTTGGCGAAAAAGATATCATAGGATTAGATTATTGTCAATAGGGTTGGGTAAATTTAGGATAAAATTTTCAAGAATCATTTTGTTTATAATTTCCCAATTTTCCTCGAAAGATAGATCGCTCCACAGGGTATAGATAGAGTATCCTAAATCCTTAGCTAATTTAGTTTTACGTTTTTCTTTCATCAACACTTCTTCCGCCCCCTCTTTAGACCAAGGGTGTCTCCAGTTCTCCCAATACCCATTTTCCTCTTTCCTATCCTCCTTGGGATGAACATGTGCTCCGTTGAATTCAATTATTATCTTCTTGCTACGAATAACAAAATCGAATAAATAGAATCTTCCATCACTGAGAATAAACCATTCATGTGAGCCGGATATTCCTAGGAAAATATCTTTTCTGGCTATTTTGTATCCCTTTCTCAAAATTTTATATAGCTTTAAAAAATAGAGAAGAGAGGCTTTAGACGCCCTCCCCCTCTTTACGACCATATCCTCTCTCCATTTATAGAATCGCTTGATCCCATCTTCTTCTCCATATTTCATCTTAATATATTCGAGAGAGTGTGATTCTTTTATAGACTTACATTTATCGGTATATAACCTCAACCCTTCCACATCCCCGAATTTCTTCAAGTACCAGTCCTTATCCCCCATTTTCTTTTGTTTTTCTAAAAGCTCTTCATATTTCTGCTCTCCTATTTCTTCTCCATAGCGTCTAACAAAACCTTCTCTCCCCCTATGATCGGCCAACCTGCTATTTCTGCTCTTTATCTTCTGCTCACCAATTTCAGGCCCGAACCTTCGGATTAAGTTTTCATTTGACTTGCCATTGACAAAACGATCCCAAACAGCCATACCCTTTTCTTCTCCATATAACCGTATATAGCTTTCCTTGTTATTTTTGAACTTACTTTTGTTAAACTCTTCCACCGATAAGCAGGATTCATTTTCGCCCTGTCCCCTTTTTAGCCAAAATTCAATATTCGATGGAGAAAACTCTCTTCTAAACTGATGATTTTCTTTTAATTTTTTTGATAAAAAGAGACCCCTTATGGATTGGGATTGCTTAACCTTTTCTTCCGCATCTTGGCGGTTTAGTCCTAATTTTACCCAATGATCAATAGATGCTTCCGAATTGTTTCTTTGTAATTGGGATATCTTCTCTTTTGCTTCTTCTTCTGTCCATCCTTTATTTATCCAATACTTAACCACCAAGTGAGATCTAATAAAATAAACATTTACACATAGACATCTTCTGAGCTTAGTCTTCGTGATTCTAATATCTTTTAGATGGTTTTCCCAGAATGATTCAAGCTCCTTTGTTGGCATCTTTAGATCGGGGATTATTTTATGTCCTTTAACCAATTCAAAGAAAATCTGAAAATTTTCAACATTAATTGTCTGTTTTTTTATGATAAGCTTCATGAGACCTCCACTCATGAAATCATTATCAAAATTAATTTACATTAATCAATCGCTATTCGTGTTCCACCGCTTGTAATCAATACCTTCATCATCACTGACCTTTCTGCGCTTCTGCGCAAATGCTGCCAAGCACATCTGTTTCAATTTCAATTTCGGTGTCTGGCAACTCTTTCCCCATAGCCACATAGCGTTTTATTCTATTTTCCAATCCCGAAGACACCCCATAATAACTTTCTTTTCTATATCTTATACTTATGAATCTGTCTTCATCTGTCTTTTCATTCTGAAAACGCCTATCCATTTCGGCACGGACGTTATCCATGATGTCATACACATCTCTCTTGGTTTCTCTTTTGAATAGCCTAACCCAGATGCTTTGATTCCATCTTTGAATTTCTTCCTTGAATTCTGTTTGACATTCAAGAACTTTTTCCAGTTCTTCTTTTCTTCTTTCAACAAGGATGCCCAATAAAGCCTTTTCACACAGGCCTTCGAGGACGACTCCTTTAATTTTTGTAATAGCGTCCATGTTATTTCCATTTCTCCATTAAATTCCCTGTCATTTCTATTTTCCTTCCTTTGCCAAATTATTCCACCAATCCACTCCGTCTTGCGGAACGCTTGTAAAGCCCCAATACGTTTCCCCATCTTTTGTCGGGACAGCCGCAACCAGCCAACCAATCGAATGTTCGCCTTCGTGGTCAGGAACTTTCTGTTTCTGGTCTTTAAGAGCACATGATCGACACAAGAGTTCAACGGCATCAGCACAGGTTTGGTATTGCCTATACAGTCTAACGTGCTGTTTCCCACACTTTGAACAGACATAACCTTCAGGAGATTCCCAATCGCTATACTTAAACGGTTTAATCTTCATTCTTTTACCTCTTCTATCTTGGCTTCGCCGCCGTTAATCACTACTGTATAGTTTCCACGCTTCAACCTTTTGAAGAATTCACCCACAAAATTTTCAACCGTCTTATTGCTATGCCTGTCTACGTTTTCAATAAGCTTCGATTGATCCATGTTCTTGAAGGTCTTATACCTCTGGATTTGTCCTTCTAAATTCCAACAGACGAAACGGAAACCAATCAAGATTGCGCCGTCGATCTTTTCAAAGTCTAAGATTTCATAACTAAAACAAATCTGTTTACTGAATACCCTTTTTAGGATGCCGTCACAAAGGGTATTGTCACAGTACCCAAGCTTACCTTGAAAAGTTACAAGAACTTCAAAAACCTTTTCTGTTTTTACACAAAGAACCTCTTTTAATACCCTAAGCATTTTTCTCCATTTTTAAAACGTTCAACTGCTTCCCAAGCTTCTTTTTCCGTATTCCATTTTTCCCTACCTTCGAGAACAAGTGTCCCATATCCTTTGACGACATAGAAGTGTTTACAGTCCGGCCAACGGGAAACTTTAATATCATTGATTTTTTGGGGGAAATAATTCGCTTCTTTTTCTTCTATCGTTTCAAGATCATTTGTCCACTGAAAATAACCGCCGTTTTCGCTTATCAGGATTCTTCCATATTTGATTAAAAAAGTTTCTCTTATCCCGGCTATCCTATCCATTGTTTGGGAGAAGACTATTGCCGGGATATCGCCCTTTTTAAGATTACTTGCCAGTGCTTTCAACAAAGGCGCGATGTAATTGCTCGGCTTATAATGATCTTCCCCTTCGCAAGAAAAATCCTTGGACGATACAAACTCCATAATCATTCCTGCATTGCGAGACGAAAACCATTTTTCAAGAACAAGAAGTGTTTCTGTGTTCGTGACATCTGCCATCCAAGGATAAGATATCCCCGTCTTATTATTCTTAACTTTGATGAATTTCATACGACCGGATGCCTAATAGAAGAAGGGATTACGAAACAACGCTTCGCCCATGTCTGTTTTCTCTTCATGGTTTTTAAAGTAGCTTTCGCTTTTTCGACTTCTGTGAAGAATCCGATTAATGTTTTCCAGAACTCATTCATTTTTGTTCACTCCTGTTGATTCGTTTCAAGACTAGAATAGTGCAGTCCACAAGCCTTTAACAACTCTGAATAAACCGTTCCATTGTGCTGGACCTTTGGATTAAGCCTTTTAAATTCGGAATACGGGATTTCAAAAAGTTCTGACGCAAAAAGTCCCACACCGCCACTCCTGCTGATTCCTGCCCCACAATGAACAATCAGAGTAAGGTCTTTGCTTTTTTCATCCGCTTCTTTATTGATCCTAAAAAGGAAATTCCAAATTTCCTTTGCCGTTTCCGGAGTAACAGCCTTGAATCCACCGTCATCGAAAAGAACGTCATCAAATTCGACATTTAGAACACGAGGACTGTTTCCCAATACGTGTTTCCATCCTTCACCCATATTTTCGATACTGATTACAGCAACATTATCGTTGTAAGAAAAGGCCTCTTTACCGACCCTTTTACAGTGTTCTACGAAATCTTTTCTAGAAAGAACATAGACTTCTTTCACTCATATACCTCGACTTTCTTTTCCCTCTTATACTTCTTTTCAGATTCCTTTACGCGGGTGCGAGGGTTCACAACCCATTTCTTCCGAATGTGTTTTACGGGAGAACCCTTTTGTGTCTTTGTTTTCATGCCATATACTATATCCTGCTTCACGAATATTGTCAAGTCTATGGCGACACCTTTTCTTGATAAAATATAAATACATAGGAGGACAAGATATGAATTTTTACGATTTGAAAGCCAAATTCCTTACGATTTTCGGAGATATCAAGGTTTATAAATACCCACCGTTTATGGTTTATTGCCCTGTGACTTATAAAGCAAAGGGGAAACAAACAAGGGAAGCCATAGGCGTTCTGGAACCAGGCGACATAATTTTAAGAGGATATTCTGACTATCTTGACTCTCTTTTCATCCCAGGAAAATATAGCCATACGGGATTGTACGTCGGAGACGGGAAGATGATACATGCTGTCGCGGAAGGGGTGTCAGAAATCGATGTGATAGACTTCCTGCGTTGTGACATATTCTGTATCCTTCGGCCTTCCGGAAGGCAGGAACAGGCAATAGAACGCGCTTACAAGTATTTGGGAACACCCTATGACTTCAATTTCGAAACATGGAACAATAAAATGTATTGTCATGAATTCGGAGCTAGATGTTACTATGGTCTTAATATAGACAAAAAAATTCCGAAACTGTTATTCGGAATTTTAAAAGGGAAACCCGCCTTTTTGGCAGAATCTTTCCTTGAAAGTCTGGACTTTAAGGTTATTTATCAATTTCCGGAAGAAACATCTGAGAAATGATTTTATTTAAATTCCTTTCTGTTTTCATCAAGTCATATTCAAGTTTGTCACTTGATTTAAAGAAGTGATAACCAGAGTACAAACAAGAATCGTTTTGAATTATCGGAATTGCCTTAAATATTACAGCTTCAAAAAAACGATATGTCCAAGTAAAATCTCCGTCTGGACATAGGACGAATTTTGATCTTGCCATGAGTTCAAAATATCCGTTGTCATTTCCCTTAACCTTGTCATTCCTTCCATTAAAGGATTCTTTAATCACCGCTTTCCCTTTGAAAGGAGAAAGGAAGGCTTTTCTCTTATCCGTTATCAGTCCTACGAAAAGAATATCGATATCTTTCTTAGAACAGTCATAATTAAGTAAACGTCTAGGAAATACAAGTCTATATTCTTTTTCCCCTATCCACGTCCTTACATCTTCAGCATGGCTAATCCTTACTTCTTTTTTTAATCCAATTTCTTCAATTGCCTGTTCTGCCATTATTTGCTGTATACAACTCATGTCTTTGTCTTAATGTTCAATACTGACTTCATAGCAATCATTGTGACTTGTTTCCAAATCGACAGGAAGACTGTCATTAATCATCCCTTCTTCCTTTACTATTTCTCTAAGAGAATCAATGTCAAATGCGTTTTTCAAGATGGTTGCTTTCCTTTGTTCTGATGTCATCTTATAAACATCTATCCCTTTGGGGTTTCTATGATATCCGTAAAACCCAGCATGAAAACATCTAGGAACGTGTGCAAAAGCGACCTTTAGTTTGTTTTCTTCAATTATCCGGCGTATCAAACCGTCCTGTTCACAGAAAGACGCGTTTAGTTTGCTTTTAGGGAAAACCCCTAAAATGTATTTCAATGGATTTGCAAAATATTTTGCTTCATTATGAGGTGATAGGTATTTCTTTAAAAATACGTTATTAAAACAAACGCCGATTCCCTGATACTGATTGTCCGTCTTACAATAATAGGAATTGATGTCTTCACAAACTGAATCTTTTCCGTTTGCGTTTTTAGAAAGGATAACGGCGAAGGAATTTGTTTTCTTGATGATAGCTTCACCAAAAGTGAAAAAGTCTTTTCCGATGAAAACATCATCCTCTATGTAAAAAACGTGATCCGCTTCTTTACAATGTTCTGAAAGCAAACCTGTAATGACATTCTTTGACTGTTTCCCTATTTTAAAATTATGTGAATCCGGGGAAACAAGGTAACAGCTTCCTTTGAATCTGTTTATTACCCCAAGTACTTGACTTGTAACTCCGATGTCGGTAGCGAAGATATATTTTAATTCATTCCATCCGTCAGCTTTCATTATAAATTCAAGGCAGAGTTCAAGATATTCCGAACGATTGAAACACGGTATTACAACAGTATTCATATTTTTCCCCTGAAAGGACAAGTTTCCAACATTCGTGACACCAAATCATCAGGTATCTTCTTCCTAGTCGATTCTATTTCTTCAAATTTCCCGTTGAATTCAGATAGATCAAGACATTCTTGTACTGTGTTTATCGATGAATAGTGGTCTCTAAATTTCGTTCCGTCGCCGCCGATACGATTCCCGAATTTCACCCACCTTGTTTTTACGCCATAGGCTTCCGCGATTATCAAACCATGAAGAGACGAAGAAAGGATTGACTCGCATGAACAAATTTCATCGATAAAGTTTTCAACAGACTGTAGAGGATTTATTATCCTTATACGGCTTCCGAACTTGGAAACAAAATATTCCAAATCTATATAATGAGGGACAATCGCCAAAGAATTAGTTTTCTTGACATCTGATGAATATATCTTCGGAAGGATTAAAGCAGGATCTCCTACACTTGCGGTATAACAGTCATTTCCGAAATTCATTGCGGCTGTTTTTGATATATATCCGCGCACAGAACGGATGTCTTTTATTCCGATGTTGTCTTTTGAATCTGCAATCCCTGTACCCCAAAAAACAGCGTTTTTGATTTCCCAATTTAGAATACTTCCAACGACGACATATTTCAAAACCCGGCTGTTTTGATCACAGAAAACACATTTCTTACCAGAAATTTTTTCCACAAGATAAGGGGTAAGCTGGTCTCCGACATTGCTAGAAAGACACCAATTTGCAAAAATATATTCCATTTATACCTTTTGAAAAATGAAATTCTCATTATTTAAAAGAACTTCTCTAAATCCGATCTTTTTGAAATAGGTTCTTAAATATCGAAGTTTTCCCTGATGTTCTATACATATCAACCTAAATTTAGAAATCGTTTCTTCCCTGAATGAATTTAGGACATCTATGTTCGTGTCTTCCGTATCTATATTTAAAAAGACAGACCCTTGACCGCAAAGAGAATAAAGGTCTTCTCCTGTTATCACATCTACCCTTTTTTCAATAAACTGACTTTTAGAACCATTTTCCCATAATTCTTTCCAGGGTTTAGAAGTTGTACTTATGGCATCCGCAGATTCGTAAAACAACACGTTCCCCTTTTCTTTCCCGACAGCAAACGGATAGAGCATAATTTTAGGATTATTCTGGTATTCCTTTTGAAATTTTGCGTAACAAGGAGTAGAAGGTTCAACATAAACACCTTCCCATCCAAGTTCAACCAGCCGCCTTGTGTTCGAAAATTTAAAGGGATCATAAGCGCCTATCTCTATAAATTTTGAAGAACCTGCATCTTCAAGGCATTTTAGAATTATCTGTTCTTCATTGTTTTGTGAATACATTTTATCTCCTGTTTTTTGATATGAATAAATATTTATATATTGAACCGTTGATTTTAGATTCAGTTTTTAATAAAGGAAGAAGTCGTTCTGAATAATCCCTATCTTCTCCTTGTGAAAGTTCATCTTTAAATCCGACAATGACTGCCAGTTCCCTTTTTACTGCGTTTAAGTGATTTGGACATCTTAGGTAGACCGTTTCACCGTTTTCAGTTACAGTTTCCCATTTGTTATAATCAACGGAATGAATAAATCTAGTCGGGTTTTTACCATCAACGGTGTAAATCCCCTCTAAGGAGCAACAATCAGGATTATTATGAATTGCAGACAATATTTTCTTAACATAATCTTCACTCACTAAATCATCATCATCTATGAAGCAGAGATAGTCTCCCTTCGCTTTTTCAAGAAGCATATTTCTCTTCTTCCCGATTTTAATATTACCGTCATCAACTTCTGTCAAAATTTCTATTTCTGGTGTCTTTTGCTTCTGAAGGGATTCCAATAATCGTTTAAGTAAGTCCTGTCTTTGTTTAACAGAACATATCAATATAGAAAGTCGAATGTCGGGAACGTTGTTTTTACCCTGTTTACTATAAGACAAAGAATAATGAGAAGCCTTATCTTCTATAGAAGGATCTACTTGGAGAAGCCGACAAACGTTTTTCTTCATTCTGGAACGGAATAGTTCTGTTCCTGAAGAATAAGAATAATCTAGAGCCTTATCGACTTCGTCTCTTTCTCTTTTCCCATTACAATAATGCCTGTGCTCAAAAATTTCTTTGCAGGATTTTCTTACGTCTTTTAATATACACATTCTTTCAGCGATTACATAGAGTTCACAATCACTTGACATGTGACTGTAAACGGGGTTATATATAATCTTCTTCATCTTCTTCAGTGCGGAAAAAGTCATTATCGGAAAGGTAATTACCCTAGCCGGATATTTTTGTATTCCATCATTTACCAACAGAACACAATCCTTGTCTTTCCCGATAAGGTTGATAATGGTTTTATCCCAATTATTCGGTGGAAAGAAATCATCACTGGCGAGGATAACAATATCAGAATCTTCTGCTTCAAGGTTTTTGGAAAGACAATAAGACGGGAAACAGACTCCTTTCTGTTCCCCTTTAACTACAATGACATCAAATCCGGAAATTTTTTCTTTTTGTTCTTGCGTATCAACAGCGACACGTGTCTCGATTTCATAAAAACCAGAAGAATTTTCGATCCAGTGCTGATGTGTCGATTTAAAAATATCTGGTCTACAAGTCGCCCATAGAATAATTATTTTCATGTGTTCAAATTCCTAATAATATCGCCGATTCGCTTGCCGTGTTTCTTTCTAAAAATTGATTCCTGTTGTACATTCCTGTTTCTAATAGGAAATCTGATTGCATTACTTCACGTATTAGTAATGCAATCGATTCTGAATCAGGATAAGACATTATCGCTGAATTCATTTTCGACGTGTGAGAAACCCTTACCAGATGCGTCTTGAAGAATTCTGACATCGGCGGCGCGTCCGTTGTGATTACAATAGCACCTGTGCTCGCGGCTTCATGTAAATAATGTCCCCATCCTTCATAATAGCTAGGACATAGGTGTATTAAATTCTCATTCATCAAGCGTTTTAAATCAGATTCTGACACTCTTCCCAACTGTTCTATATTACACCCAGAGACATCCCATTCACTCGTACCGACAAAAAGACACTTCGGGAGATTTTTGTCGCGCCGGTATGCTTTAATTATTTCAAGAGTGCCCTTGGTTTTTGAATATCCTGAAATATGAATCAGCTTCTTTTCTTTTCTGATTTCAGGCAAGTAAAAGTCTTGGCTTATGAAACCGGTTAGAACACAAGATTGGTGAAGTTTCTGAAAGATTTTGAAAGAATCCAGCGTCTTGCACCAGATTTCCTTAAACTTCAGTAAACCATCTTTCCAATTAGGATAGAACCATTCTGGGTTTGGGATTAAAATATTCCTTTTAGACAACTGAATACAGTCATATCTTGGAATTTCAAGATGAATCTGTATATCAGCCCTATTCCCTCTTTGACTCCTTTTCCGATCAAAGACGTGGATTTCATACCCGCAACCAGACAATAACTTGATTAATAAACTTGCATCTTTCTCAAGGCCAACCCCATTCAATGATGTATAAATATTAATCTTCATGTTTGTATTTGGTAATCTGAATTAAATAAAATTCGCATATGTCCCGAAGGCGAAAATTCCTTTTGTTTTTTCAATCAATCCATCGCATATAGAACTTAAAAGGAGGTGTTCAAAGTCCGATTTGGGATACCACCCTCTTCCCTTTGAAGGATGTGAGATAATATATATATTGTCACTCCATCGGCAGAATATAAAACCTCCGGTGTCGTCTAAATGAAAATATTTATCATTTATGGGTATTTCTTTGACGATCCCTTCCGTCAAAACTATTTTGTACCTTTTAAGGATTTTATCAATGTCAGATGTTGAATTCATCTTCTTTCTTATTCTTCCAAATAAGATATTCTCGGCTTACAGCTTTAAAACTTACGCTCGGGTCTCTCAGTTTGGAGAAAACCAGTCCCTCACGCAACTGATCCTGTTTTAGTTTCGAAAATCCGTTAGCGAATTCCAAAATGGCATTAACGTCCTTGAATCCTTTAAGAATTCCTTCCCAAAGGACAGGAACTACTTTAAGTTTTGCGTAGATTCCGAATTCCTTTCGAATCGATTCAAACAAGTCTTGCATTTCATAATGGTTAAGGAACTTGACATTCCCGTTTCTATAATTGATCTTCAGACGATAAATATACAAATCATGTCCCTTTAGGGAATAGATATTTTTACAAATCTTAGGTCCGATGATTTCTCCCTGAATCCCGACAGACTTAACGTTCATACCGAGAAGCGCTATAATCCATTTCAGATAGGATTGAATGCAATAGTCATCATACATATTCCACCATATGTTTTGACTTCTTGGCAGGTTTCTTTTCCGACTACAAACACTAACCGAAGTCCAGAACAAACAGGTTCTGTTGATCGTAAAAGTTGCGCTACAACCTTCTAGCTTTTCAGTTGCAATGAAAATGGAATCCTTCTCTTTTTCAAGAATTCCAGGCATACATTGAATGCGGGTTTCATCTGACTCTGAAATAATCCTTGACGGGAAAGTCCTTTTCGATTTAGAAATAAAAGGGAGAATCAATTTCCTCATAACCTTGTATTTCAATACGAACTTAAGTATATGAGAATTGATATTTATTTTAGGTTCAACAAAAGTTTCTTCTTCCTTTTCATATTTTTCAATCTTAAGTCTTTCTGTAAGATCCAATCCTTCCTTTATTTCAGAATCAGCGATTTCCGGAAACATGGAAATCGGCAATGCAAGTCCCTGACTTATTTGTCCTGCTAACTTTACTGTTTTCACCCGGAACTTGCGACTTTCCATAAAAGAGAATACGGTATTGTCTTTTGGCAACAAGGAGTCTGTTTCGAAGAACACACATAAATCACCAGGCTTAAATTCATTCTTTTTAACAACGATTTCCCATCCCAAAACAAAAGCCTTGATAACGTTTTTTGCTTCTGGAATTTCTTCGAGTCTAGATATCTTTTGTATGCTTGCTAGATTTCTCATGGGGATTGTCCTTCCTTCAATATAGACTTTACTCTATCATACCATTTTAATACGCTTTCTGCTTCCGCATCAGTTTCTTTCCTGTTTTCCAAGAAATATTTATGGTATGATAGATTCTGCGTTAAACAATATAAATTAGATAGTCTTTCTTCATGTCCTTCCGCAGAAGTTAAAAGAGATTCTTTCTCGTCTTCCGTTTCTAATGATTTTCTGATTTCTTTAAGAGAAACGAACAGTTCAAAACGGATATCGTTTATTAATAAAATATTGTCATTTATAAGATTAATAATGTCTTTGCGAAGATCGTTTGTTATTTTCAAGCTAGCCATGTCTTTATCCATTTCAGGATTATTGTTCGATAATAAAATCAATCACAAAGCATTTTTTTTCCCTCCCGATTGATTTCCTTATATCTTCTCCCCATTCAATATTTAAAGCTTCACCGCAAAATTCGAGAAGATCGTTTTCATTATCAAAAGATCCAGAACCATAGAGAAAAGAAATTTTCCCTTCTTCCGAATTTATCTTGGTCGGTTCTGGAAAAGGATACGTTAAACCATTAATTATAATCAGGATGCTGTTATCTAGCGGCCAGCGGATGACGTGTTGACATAACCCTCCAACTGTTTTGCCGTGTCGGGTAAAATTAATCTTCTTCCCTATCATTTCATAAATTGAAAATCTGTTATTGTCTTCCATTCAGGATATCCCCCTTCTTAAATATAATCATAGTTTTCATAATCTTTTTTTACAAGATCTGTCGCTTTTGAACCGAAGAAGACGCGGAAAAGTTCATCCGCCACCGATGCTTCATCTGGAAGGATTGATTCAAGGTAGCAACACGTTACGGCATTGGCCAATGCCGTAAAATTGTCATTTTGTAAACAAAACATCTTAAATGAATCACAAATGTCAATTACCTTCGTTGTGGAAAACGGCGTAAGAATTTCTCCATCCTTCATCGCTTTTCTTATGCAATCTTTGAATTCCATAAATTTAGAAGCCGTTTCAAAGTCAAGAATATTGCTGTTTATGATTTCACTTTCTGCCTTTTTATCATATCCAAAGCGAAAGGTCGCTGTAATCCGCTGAATCATGGAAACGTCAAGAGCCCGACGCTGAGCGGAATACTGTTGCTGACTAGAAGATGAAGCTCCTAGTCCGTTCGTGTTTCCCGCTAGGATAATAACAAAACCGGGATGACTTTTGACAATTCTTCCGTTGTCTTCTGAAAGGGTGATCTCGCGAACCGGTGAACGCGTTTCGAGAATAGAATTAAGAGCGATTCCGACACCAGGAGACAGACTTGCGGCTTCATCAACAAAAAGAATCCCTGGAGATCCACAGATATTCCCATTTTCATCAAGACCTTCTTGCATCGCCTTAACGGCGATTCCGTCAGAAAAAACAATCTTATTTTCTTTTGTCTCCTTATCGATCACCACGGTATTCGCACCGAAAAAACTATTCGCAGTCGTTCCACCGTCACCATTAATCTTATAGAGTTTCCGTTCAAGAGTGGCAGCGATGTACCTCGCGGCTGTGGTTTTCCCGCATCCGGAAGGTCCGCTGAACCATATGTTAACTGCACGGTCAGAAGACATAAGAGCAAGGATTTCCTTCATACATAAAGGTGAATGATATTTTTCAAATCCTTGGATTGTTTCAAAAACTTCATCTTTTTGGTCTTCTGATTCAGGAACAGTTTTCCGAGAAGATTCCTTATGGGAAGAATATTGAGAAATTTTAGTGGCTTCAACTTCATATAAAGATTTCACGGAAAGAAGATATCCGTTTTTAAAGGCGCTAATCTTTATCGTTTTAAATTCTGCTGAAGCAGAATCAAACGGGAGAATTAAAGTTTCTTTATTTCCACAGGTTTCCCAGAAATGTTCAAGACTATCATAGTCTATTTTCGTAAGTTTTTTCATAAACTCCTTTTCTTTTTTCTTTTGTAAGAATATCACGAACCTTCTGGAATGTCAACGATGAAGGGAAAGTTCTTTTCACTTTGTTATGATTTTACAGATATCCGTAAGAATAGTCTTTGAAAAATTCAGAGAATTTTTGGAATCGATTATTGAAACATTCTCTTTTCCATAATGGTTTGACAGAGTATCCCCGCAGTCAATCGCAATGGCATAGACTTCAATTCCTTCTTTTCTTGCGTTCATAATGACGGTAGAAAGATTTTTCGTTATTTCTGCGTTTGAATTTTGGTCTTGACCGCTAAAGGATTCTCCATCGGTAATGATAAAGATGATTTTGCGTTTTTCTTTGCGTTTCCTCAAATTAGAAACGGAATAAGAAATCGATTCTCCATCAATATGATTTTCAAGGCCCTTAAAACCCATGACAGAATGGCAAACAGAATTCCAATTATCATCAAAATCCTTGTAAATACAGAACACCATGCTTCTCCATCTTGTAAAGGCATCGTTTTTATTCTTCGGAGACTTCGTTGAAGAAGAAAATATTTCAAACGGGATTTCAATCTTGTTAAGGGTTTCTCCCAAAACGATGAGAGTATTCTTTACCTGTGTGTCAATTCTGTTCATTGAATAGCTTTGATCTACGCAAATAGAAACGGCAGTATTTAAATCGATTCCTTCGGCATCTACAGTGAAAACATCTTTACGGAGTCCGAAAGCAATCTGAGGGAGCATTTTACGGTTGATTTTTCCTTCTTCCATTCCGTCAATGCTATCATTAAGAATAAATGCTTCCATCTTTTCTTGGATAGAACATATCAATGACAGCAAAGGTCTTCCTAGTTTTTCCTTGTATTCTTTAAATTTGCTTTTGTAAGAATCCAGACATTTCATTTTGATGAAAGAATCTTCCGTCTTATAAGAAGTATAGATTGTTCCAGAAGAAGCAAATTCAGCAATCTTGGTTGAAATATTTGAATTTCGTTCCTTACCGATAGGGGATTCTTCTTCCTTTCCATCCTCTGTTAATGCGAATGAAAATCCTTCATTAGCAATTTTATTTCCGGATTTGGCGTCTTCTTCTTTGATTTTATCTTTCCAGAGTTCAAAAATCTGTTTGGCAAGATATAAATTGTCTTCGGAAGATAGAGATTCTTTCCATTTTGAAAAAATGGGATAGGCGGATTCAATCATATCAATCGTATTTTCATCAATATCCCATTTTGGAACAAATTTGATTTCAGAAAACATTAGGTATAAAAGAGCTTCAACAAATCCGCTGTTTTCTTTTCCTTTTTTCTTTTCAGAAATTTGACAGAAGATATTCCTGTTTGAATTATTTATACTGATTCCGATTCCGATATATTTTTTGCTGATTTTGTCTTCAATCCACAGGTCTTCAATTGCATTCCAAATCTTGAAAATAAAACTTTTTTCCTTTATATCAGAACTGTAAAGGATGTGACCCAATTCATGGAAGAAATTGGCCCGAATATCTTCTTTTGTACTTTCATCTAAATCCTCCGAACAACAAATGACAGGAATGTGAATTTCCTTTTTCCCTATATTAGCATAAGGAACAGTACCTTCTTTTTCCCAAAAAACAAATATTTGGTTGTTCAGGAACAACGATTTTACAATCGTTTCCATCGTTTGATTAAAAAATGTGGATTTCATCTTTATCTCCTTTTCTCTGAAAGACAAAGACAAGATACCATATTAATGTTATGTTGTCAAATCCACCGATTTTTTATGATTCAATAGCTTCTGGTTTTCCGTTTTCCACTTTTTCATTAGGGCGATTTTTAAACACTTGTTTTTAAATTCAGCCCCCGTTACAAAGGAATCCGTAACGACATTTATGATTTCTTCCGGCCATTCGGAAAGGATTTTTTCCGCGAGAACTGTCTGCCCTTCCCTTCCAAAAGGCTTCACTTCATAACATCCGTCTATCCTCCCCGGCCTTAAAAGAGCAGGATCTATTTTGGAAAGGTTGTTCGTCGTTACAGCAAAAAAGACTCCGTTAATTTCACAGATACCGTCAATCGCGTTGATGAAAGTAGAAAAGGTTAAAGGGTTCTGCATCGTGTTTTTACTTGTTGTTTCCCGTCCGTTAAAAACGACATCAATATCTTCAAACAGAAAAAAGGAAGGATTATAGTCAGACACTCCTCCGCTTCTCCCATAGCGCAAAACGGAATCCAAAAACTCAGAATCCCTAAAAGAAGCAAGGTTAAAGACATAAATGTCCATTCCGAGCGTCTTCGCTATATTACGGATAAGACTTGTTTTCCCCGTGCCTGGGGGTCCATAAAGGCACATTCCCCTTTTCCAAGGGATATCCATACCCTTATACCAACTCCGCATATTCATCCAAGTTTCAACTTCTTTAATGACGGGAAGAAAGTCTTCGCCATAATAGAACATATCAAAAGGAGTCTTCTGCTTCAGTTGATATTCAAAGCCTTTGAGTGTTTCTGAATACTTACGGTCTGTATGCTTCGTGAAGTTTACGCCGCCTTTTCCACCATTTGCAATCTTTCCTTCACCAGAAGGAGAATCTGATGATGGATCTGTCCTAGGCCGATCTACAGTCCCTTCGTTTTTAGATGAAGAATTTCCAAGTGAACCGTTGACAAAAACGATGTTCGAATATTCTTTCCTATGTATGTTTTCTTTTGCTTTTCTATTTTCTTCTATTTGTCCCAAATTACATCTTATGTCTATATCAAAAAGTTCTTTTCCTATTTCCACAGCATTTAGGGTGAACCTGACATAAATCATCTGTGCTTGCCGTGATGTGTTATCATATTTTATGATAACCGGAAACGGGAAAAAACCGATACAGATTTTGTTCCTAAACCGGGATTTTAGCAAGCCGAATCTGATTTTGGATGTTTCATGCCTTTCTTCTAAGAAATATGTGCTGTCTCCGAAACAGTAAACCCTTTTGCTTTTGATCCATTCAAAAAACGCCATATCGCTTAAATCTTCATAGGTGGTCACACATATGAAAACAGACCGAAAGGAATTAATGACATTTCTTACTTGTGAAAAGGCAGTCGCTAAGGCGGCACCAATGCCTCCCGTAGCCATCGCCGTTGTTAATCCGATGCTCATTTTACTTGTTCCTTTCCCACGAAGTGATTGTGTCCATGAAAAGACGGTTTACCTTCTTCATATTGCATGAATCCGGAAGGTCAATTACACCGTTCATCTTCCCTTCGATATAATCAGAAAGAGGATTCGCGACATCCATCAATTCTTCATAAGTGAAATATCCCTCTCTTATCTTTCGAAGGAATTCCAAATCCTTGCCTTGAAATCTGACAATCGGTTCACGGTTATCCACGATGTTCTTTGCAGACATCAGGATTCTGATCAAATGTAAAATATTCTTTTCGTCAAAATCAAGACCTTTTTCTTGATTTTTCCACCTATCAGGATTTCTGTTCTTCATCCAATCCCAATATTCCTTCCACTTGGTCAAAGCTGACTTAAACCCGTCTTCCTGATAGGTCAACATTCCCAAACAGGTGTCCTCTTCTTTCTTGGGAACGCTCTCAAAAACCAACATATCCCCTTTGAAGACTCCTTTCCCGTTTGGAAAGATGTTGTAGCAGTTAGTAAGATGTGGAATCGCCGTCGCCCTACACGTTGAAAGATCAATGTCTGTTTCAGAAATCGGAATTGTAACTGTCTTGCTGCCTTCTTTGACGGAAACCCAGCAGAAATCCAAACGGGACGGCTTCTCTACAGGCATCGGGTTGTTGATAAGTTTATTCTGACCTCTTGCCTTTTTCAATTGGGAAATGGCATAACAGCTATGGGTGAACACCGCCTTCTTTGTAATAAACATGTTGCGATTGGCTAGGATGTTCTCCCATTCATTAGAGGTCTTGATAATACAATCAGGAGGCAACCACAGAAGTTCGATGATATTCGGAGTTGCTTTAATCGCAAGATCGAAAAACTTTTTCAACTCATACAGTTTGTCATCTTTCTCTTCTGGATTTACGGTTTCATTCGGGAGATCAAACAATCCGATCCTCTCAGATGTCGGAAGGATAAACACTCCACGGTAGTCCGTATCACTGGTCGGTAAATTCGTGCCATAAGCCCGGCTTCCGGTAATCCCCTTGAAAAAACAGTTTAGTAGAGCATCATAATAAGTCATCTTTTTCCCCTTTCAAAATAATCAATAAACAATATACCTTTTCTTGTCACATTTGTCAATATAGTAAAGTTGTCTTTTTTTGATAGAATCTACATATCTGAGGTAAAAAAAATGAATCAATCCACGCTAAAATCACTTATCTTTTTCGTAATCCTTTCCTTTTCCCCGTTCCATTCAAAATCAGAAACATTAGATGTCGTCTTGGCTATTAATAGTTTCAATTCTAGAATATTAAGCTTGGAAAGCAGATCAAACCTACAAGAAATGCTTAACGGAGGGTTCGTTTCTTATATGGATAGAGGTTATTCACAGGTTCTTACAGACAATCTGACTAATCTCTTTTTAAGGATAGACACGAGATTTTCTACAACCAATTTGACTCTTTTCGGAACAGAAACGGTTATAATAGAAGGAATCCCGATTGTACAGACGAACATCATCTGTAAATTCATCGACGATCAAACTTTTGAACAAGCGGTTTCTGAAATCAATTCTTCTTTTTCCCGTCACGTTTCTGAAACGAATGCTCATTTCGTCACTTCAGAATTGATCGGAGCCGTTTCTACGACCAACAGCTATCAATATGTTTTGCCGAACGTCTTATACACGAATAAAATTATCCTTTCTTCCAATGCTGTCTATTGCGTCTCAAATATGAATCATAATGTTTCATTTGAAATCCCCGAAACCGTTGAAGGGAAATTTTCAAGTTTCCATCTCCATCTGATAAAAGGAAGCGGAACCGTCACCTTTTTTCCGAATATCACTTGGGTATATGGTGAAATCCCAGAATTAGACAGTCAAGGAACTACCTATGTTCTGGGATTCGAATCTTTAGACGGACAAAACTGGAGAGGTTGGCTTGAATATTCTTATTAGTCTTCTGTTTTTTTTGCCTCTTTTTTCTTCTGCTTTAGAAAAAAATTGGGAAGAAAAATTTCAACCGCCGGATTTTAAAACATTCGGGGATACGGTTTCAGTCAATGTCAAAAACTGTATCAATATCCCTGAACCTGGATTGCCGATTTTGCCGACTATCGTTTTCCGAGAGGTGTTGAAATCAGAAGAAATGGTTGACTCTATAGATTTTGAAGTTTTAACCAGTCATAAATACAAACTCTCTGGTTTGATAGAAACGGCTGAAATCCCGTATAATGATTTCAGGACAGGAACGTCTTCTTTTACTAACGGTATCTTTGATGCAGAATATCCTGTTCAAAAACCCGTTTTCTGGACAGAACAAAGGAAAAACGGTACTAATTATCTCCTTTTTAAGTTTTCCCCGTGTTCTTATTCTCGTTCAAAACTTGAATATATTCATTTCGATTCAGTTAGGTTTACGATAAAAACGTTTTCTAGTCCTGTTTCAAAGTCAATTTCTCCTCCTGTTTCGATGCTTGAAAGAGGTAACCATGAATACGTTATCCTAACGACATCAAGCCTGGTATATGCCGATTCAGAATACAGCCCTCAATCTTTATTAGAATATCGCCATTCAAAAGGGTTTTCCACAAACCTCGTTACTGTGGACTGGATATATAATAATTATATTGGGACTGACGGTCAAATGAAAATCCGAGAATTCTGCAAAGACGCTTATTTAAATTGGGGAACTCGGTATCTTCTTATCCTCGGAGGAACAAAACAAGTGCCAGTCAGGATGTTTCTCTATTCCGGTTTTATAGGAACGCTTTATATGCCTCAAGACCAAGGATATTACGGAAACCTAGATGGAGATTTTGACAATAACCAAAACGGGATTTACGGAGAAGAGAATGACGGAGAAAACGGCAATTTTATAGATTGTTACTCTGAAATTAAAATCGGGAGACTCCCCGCATGGGAAAAACAAGACGCTGAGAATATGATAAGAAAAACAATTCAAAGGGAAGAAAGCCTAAAAGATGAGAAATTTATGTTTTGCGGGGAAGAAATTCAAAAGGGAATAAGCAGCTCTAACAATATTCTTTTCCTGTTTCCTAATCAGACATTAACTTTCAATTCGATGGGTGTTACCAATAGGTTCGGGAATAAAATAAGTTATGACACATTTTTTACCAATATCGTTGATCAAAATACCGGCAAAAAACATTTTAATTCAGGATATTCTCTCATAACTCATATCGGACACGGTGCTGATAGATCCTGTTATGGTATAGATAATTATAATTTCATTCCGGAAGAAATCACAAATTCCGTTACTTTTCTTTTTTATAGCGTTGCCTGTTCTATAGGTGGTTTTGACAAGGCTGAAACGACCGGATTAAAATGCTGGACAGAAGCGATGCTTTCTTCTAGCAACGGAATATGGGCCGCCGTCGTCAACCAAAGGGACGGGTGGTATAGCAACAACAATCCGTATTATAGCGTTTTCCTTATGCGCCTGTTTTTTGATGATATGCTAAGAGAAACCAGCCATCTCCTGGGAGACGTATATACTGATTCAAAAGAGAGGATGGTTGGATATTTTTCTCTTCAACTTGGATATCTTCATTTTATATTCTATTCCAATGCCCTTTTCGGAGATCCTGCTTCTGTTCTGTTTCCTGGTCAATCAACCCTTCATCCTTATCCAGATGAAATTAGTGTTTCAAACGGACTTTCCTTTAAATCATATCCTCTCGGTTTGGTCAAAACAGCAGAAGCATTCAAATTCAAAGAATCAAGCATCATTCAATTGGAAAAAGATTCTAATCGATATTCTTCATCTGATACCAATGGGAATTATCATTATAGAGGAAGGCTGACCTCCCCCAGTGGGGTTTCTACTGATTTTTATGGATGGGTTATCAACACAACCAATGATAATGTTTATACCTTTTGCAGAACAAACATGCATCATCCTCCCCCTTATAATCTTTATCTCTATCGTGAACCCTTTTCCCAACAGTCTGATATTAGTTTATTCATCTGTGAATCTAATTTGAATATGTATACGGAACACAAATTGAATGACATACACTGGAGTGCGGAAAATGAAGCCGTCATTACGAATATTCCTCCGTGTCTAAACTTTTCCTACTTTTTTAAGTCGGGAAACAAATCTTCTCCTACAACCAGGGTTTATAATTCATATTCAGAGACATTTTCTTCTGGAGGGAAAAGACTTTTCATGCAATCTCCTGAAAGTTTCGGTATCGACAATATCGTGATTTCGAACAGAGGAAATTCCAATGCTTCTCTTTCCATAAGATATGATTTGGAAGAAGATATGAAACCTCCTTATTTCTTTTCGGGGTTTTCAGAAAATTCAAACGTTTTTACGTCTTGTTCAATTTCAAATATCTATATAAAGAAAGATTCTGAATTGACTACCGACATTTCCGGTCTTTCTTCTACCAACGGATATGTTTTTACAGCGGTTTCAGGAACAAACATCTTTTTCTTTCACAGCTATACGAATATTTCCGGATTAAAACTCGGTGATTTCATTTCCACAAGGATGTTAAGACCTTTTACTTTTTCCCTGACATCAGATTCTGTTCCTTTGACAATGTCTTCCTTTTCTATTACCGATATAAACAGACTTCCGAAAGGAATGATTTTGTATTCGGAAAAGACTTCTCTTGAAGAAAACGTGAAAACCAAAGTCTTCTTCGCATATTTCCCTTCCCTTTCAGATTCTTTAGTCTCAAAGATAAAAATACGCTTTTTGACAGATGACTATAAAAAAACAGAACACGATTTCTATTGGAAAACAATCAAGTGATATTCTGTAACGGATAAAACCTTGTAAAATAAAGTGGTCTTAAAATAAAGTGATGAAAAGGATTCCCGACAGCCTTGATAATAAGTTTCGGGGGCGTAACGCCAAGGAAGCATTAAAGAATTTCCGTATCATAATTCAAGACCGTATCTACACTGTTGAAAACAGAAAGATGTAAGACACGGACAAGACCCTATAATAAGGTGAAGATACTTGGAACACGGCCTTCGCGTGAAGGAGCGGAGCCAAAAGGGATAACCCGGTTGGCTTAATGAACTCTATAATCTATGGATTTATGGTGGAACACAAACCCGTGAATTTATAGGACTTTTACCCGTAACGGTATTCTGACCAGCGACAGTGATTAACAAAATCTGTGTGGATATGGAGAAGGTATGCCTAGTCTGCCTAATAGACTAGTGTAGGTTTGTGGGGGACACCCGCTGCACGAGGGGCATACAGAGATATGGTTAGATTCCATTCTCAGTCTGCGAAAGCGTATACCGATTCTCAACCTATACGATTAGCACATCAGGATTCTATATTTACTTAACACTGTGAATATAGAATCCTGTAAATAGAATGAATGAATGAAACAGATAATACTTATTCTTCCTTGTAAAGGGGGAAAATCTGTTCTTTCATTCCCTCAAACTCACCGACCGATATCACACATACGGGGATTTCCCCAAATGTACTTCGTACGATTTGATGGTCCCTGATCCCCTGTGTGATTTAATCAAAATCGTTTTTAAATAATAAAAAGAATCCTGATTCATGAAAGAAAACGAAGTGAACTTGAATGATCAGGATCAGAAAGCCGGGTATTCACGGTTTCTGTTTAAGGATAAAAAATATTTTTTAGGTAATGGTATTTAAAGCCTTTTCATTAGAAAAGGGAAACCCGTTTTCTATAAACATTATAGAATTTTGAATAAAGGTGAAATATGACAAAAGAAGAACTTGTGGAAAGTATTGAAGAAAGAAGAAGATCAAACAAAATCTATCAAAAAGAGATAAAAGAAAAAGAAGAACTCATTTCGAAGAATGCCGAAAAGCTGAATGTAGTGAAGACTCTTTTCCATACTATAGAAGAATTAAGTCTAAAAAAGCGTCATATCTATAAAGAAAAGATAGAAGCTGTTATAACGGAAGTTCTCCGAACGCTATACGGAACCCAGTATTCTTTTCTGATAAATTACGGAGAAAAGAATAATCGTTCTTGTTTAGAGATAGAAGTCAAAAAGACATACGGGGATTATGAAGTAAAAAGAGATATCAGCGGTCACGGAGGGGGGATTTCGGACAGTATATGTATTCCTCTTCGGGCTCTTATTTTAAAAGGAAGTCAGGATATCGGGGATATTCTGTTTCTTGACGAAGCCTATAAACATGTGGATTCCGAAATTGCGGAGAATGTGGGAATGTTTTTACGCGGTCTTTGTGAAAAAATGGAAATGCAGATTATTATGCTTAGTCATAACGAAAGCATTTTACAGCAGGCGGAAAGAGGATTTTTTCTAGAAAACAGGAACGGGAAAGTCTATTTGAAATAGGAAAGGATGAAATATGGAAGAAAATTATGAAGGGTGTTACGGGCCGGTTTTGTCTCTTAAGGGAATCACGGAAAAACTATTACAGGCTTTTGTTTCAGATACGGAAGCGGAAGAAAAAAGACCTGGAGAAAGATTTTCCACAGTCATTTGGGGTCGTGCTGGAATCGGTAAAACAAGTCTTGTCAGATGTTTGGAAACAGAAAGAATAAAGTATCGGGGAAAAGATTATTCCGGATTTAAAATCATATATATTCCTCTTGCGGATATAGAAGAAGTGGGTGATATTATCGGCATGCCAGATAGGCATCTCTGTGTTAGGAAAGGAAAAGAAGAAAAGTGGGTGCCGGAATCCTGTATCGGACTTTATACGGAAAAACTCGGATATTCAGTTTGTCAAGATCGGGGAGTAAAACAGTTTACTGCGGTACCGGAATGGGTGCCTGAACCAGATGAAAAAGGATATTGCCAGCCGACGATTATTCTTGTCGATGATTTCAATAGGGCCAATCTACGCGTTTTAAAAGCATGCATGCCTCTCTTCCAAACCTATTCTACGATAGGATGGAAACTTCCAAAAGGCTGTCATATCGTTCTTACAGCGAATCCAGGACAACAGGACTATCAGGTTACGGAATTAGATCCTGCCATTCTTACAAGAATGCGGCATGTGACATTCGGTTTTGATATCAAGGAATGGATAAATTGGGCGGATGAGGAAGGGTTGGATAAAAACGTATTGGGATTTTGCGCATATTATCCGGAAATGATGTTCGGAAAGCTTCTAACGAATCCAAGAACAATCACAGAAGCTTTCCGAATGATTCAATCAAGCGGGATTGATCTGAATGTTATGATGGAATCGAGAGAAAACATCAAAAATATCAAAAACATAATGAATATGCTCTTGGACAATGAATTTACTGATTCTTTCGCGACATATATGCTTTCAGGGGAACGCGTTTTCCTTAGTCCTGAAGATATTCTTACAGCCCCTGAATTTTCAAAGGAAAAGATAAAGAAACTGATATCTAAAGAAGTTCTTCGTTTGGATATCATCAGTATTATTTCATACAGATTGTTATCTGCTATAATTTCTGAAAAAATTAAATTTACACAAGAACGGGCGGATAATTTTTATTCTTTTCTTTTTGATTACGGGATTCCAATAGATATTGTTATGTCCATACTTTTGGAAATGAACAAGAGCAATAACCTTTTAACCTGTTTTTCTTGGTTAAAAGATGAAAGGATTACGTCGATGTTCTCAGAATATTATCAGTCTAAAATTTAAAAGAAAAACAGATGTTCTGTTGACAAAGAATAAGAATAATGATAAAGTATTCAACATAACTAAAGAAAAAAAGGATTTTGTCATGTTGAAGAAAATCATGTTTGCTCTTCTTTTGTCTTTTTCGAACGCTTGTTCTGCTCCGGTTGATGATTTAGCGAAAACCTTATACCATGAAGCATGTGGAGAGGGAGAAATCGGCATTCGTGCCGTTGCAAGTATTATTATCAATAGGGCTGAGCAAAAAGGGAAAATTACGCCAGATGCTCTTTCAAGTGTAGTTAAACAAAAATTTCAGTTCAGTTGTTGGAACGGGAAAAAAGATTTAAAGACTGGTAAAGGGAAGTCATGGGAAATCTGTATGAAAGTCGCGAAAGAAATGTCAGAAGGATGCTTTAATAAAACACATGGATATACCCACTACTATGCATTCAAAAAATGCAAACCGAGATGGTCAAATGGAAGAAAAAAGATGATTATCGGAAACCATGCGTTTCTAAATCCGTAAAGATTAATCTTGTTTTTAAAAAAAACAATTCATTATCTATACTGATTATCAGATTCCTTGATAAATATTGATTCCTAATGCCGAAATTCGGATGAACGTTTTAGGGATGGAAATTCTGTCCCTAAATGTAAATGTTTTCTACGCTTTAAATGAGGTAAATATGTTTAAAATTTTAGCTATGTCTGACATCCACTTGAATTTCGACATAAATAATGGGGTCAGGAGAAAATTTTTTAATTCCATACGAAAGGCAAAGTGTCCGATCATTATTACGGGTGATATCGGAGATGGACGAAGTTTAGAATCAAATCTAAAAGATCTTTCTGAAGCTTGTAATGGGTTTCCTGTTTATTTCATCACAGGCAATCATGATTATTATCATAGTAGTTTTGAAAGGACAGATGAAATAATTCATCTGTCTGTTAAGAACTTTCCTAATCTTGTTTATTTGTCAGAATCTAGTCCAATACGTCTTGATGAAGAAACGTGTCTAATCGGTGTGGATAGCTGGTATGACGCGAAAATCATCCCGGAAGGGACATATTTAAACATGTTAATGAATGATTTTCGATATATCGAAAATCTGAGCCTGATTAAAAAATCACGTCAGGAAGTTATTAAATCCTTTCAAAAGAGAGCATCAGACGCGTTGAAAGATCTCAAAGAAATTCTTTCAGAAGCGGTGAAGAAATATAAAAACATCATTATTACGAGTCATCCATTACCTTTCGGCTGTATGGAAGTTGTTAAGGGTTCAGATGCTAGTCCATTTTATATCTGGCATGAAGCAGGTCTATTTATCGCCGACTTTTCCAAAAACAATCCCCGAAATGAATTTCTTTGGTTGTGCGGTCACACACATTCGAGATCCGAATGGCATAATGAAAATCTTAATGTCTACTGTTTAGGTTCTCAATATTATTTTCCTCGCATAGACGGAATTATAACAGATATGCGGTTTGAGTATGAAACTGTCAAGTAGATTTTTGTGGTTTAAACAAGGAAACAAGAAAAGGAAGGTGAAACTATGTCGATAAAAAATGTTACAACGGTTGTCTCAGAGCTAGAACATCACATTATAAGAGAAATCCTAATCCCGAGAATTCAAAATCTTCCAGAAACAGAAGTTTACAAGGAAAAATCTCTGGAATACTATAGTCGTTTACTATTGAATCAAGAACTTCTTGATTCAATTTCTGCGAAAACTTGTGGATTTATCTACAAAACGTTTTGCGGATATTCTCAACACATTCTAGACGATATGATGTCAGACATAGTTTCGGCAACGATTCAGGATACGACAAATGAATATCGTAAGGTTAAGAAATCGACGCACGGGTTTTGGAAATCGCGCTTTGATTTAAATCCAGACAGTTCATCCTTTTCTACATCCTTTTTAAATGTTTGTTTTCGTGCCATTCAAACGTCAGCAAAAACATTTGAGTCTAGGAAAAAACATGAAACCAATGATTTTGTAACGAAAAATGATAGAAATGATGATGTTTCTTATGTGGAATCTGTTCGAGATGACAGAGAAACAGAATTAAAACTAGAGAACATGACAGGTTATGATAGTCTTATTTATGAAATGTACAATTATGTGATTAATCAAACAGACTTGGATAATATAGCGAAAGAGATTTTCCGGGTGTGGTTTTCAAAAAAAGAGGATAAAAAGGATTTTTCTGTCATCGTCAAAATGTCTTCAGAAGTTTATCCTGCTGTCAGACAGTTGATGATTGCGGAAGGGAAAAAACCATTGAGCCCGGTTTCAATGCATATCCGCTGGAAACAGGTTTTTGGGAAAATAAGGGATTTTCTAGACTAAAAGATATCAGCATGTGACATTTTTTGATAAACCCACTCTTGATAAGGAGTGGGTTTTCTATTTTAAGGGGTTTAACAAATGGATGAAAAAGAATATAAGGAAAAAAGTCTTACATTTATGGATTCCATAAACCGTAAACTTGAACAAAACAAAGGGATAGAAGACCACCTCAACAACCTTGAAAGGATGGTTGAAGGACGATTGATCGAAATAGAATGTTCTATTAAAAAATATGAACGGTTTATATCAGAGACTGCTGGATTCTTTACTAGAATCGGATTCTATTTAGATGGGATAGTTATTTTTTTCAAAATGAAGTTCTGTAAAAAGTGAGGTTAAAATGAAAAAGAACATAATTGGCTGGATATTCTCTTGTATGGTTTTACTTCCGTTCGTCGTTTTCGCGGAACAGATTCAGGTTGAAATTCCAGAAGCCGTTACAGATTTGATTGGAGGAACGGTAGACAAGTTCATTTCAGGAACATTCGTTATGTCTACCGTATTTGTAGCGGCTGTACAGATCATAAAAAAAGTGATGGAAAAATTTAGCGTTGAAATTAATGGGATAAAGTCCCAGATTCTGACAGTCATAATCGGCATCCTTTATTCTTTGATAGAAACGGGAGTCTGGCAGGATGGCATAATTTCAAACGCAGATATCGTTACTATGTCTCAGGCTGCGTTGGCTGTGATCTCGGGGGTCTTCGGTTATAAACTCCTGTGGAGAAAGCCTGGTGCAGATGTGACGGTTTCGGAAAAGAAATAAGGAGGGAATGTCATGGAATGGATAGCGGCTATTATTGGAAGTGTCGCGACTATAATCGTCGCGTTCTATAAATATCGGTCAGAAAAGAATTCTGATGTGAAAAAACAGTTAGAAGCGCAAAACATAAAAGATTGTGAAGCTTCAATAAAAGATATTGAAATCAAAATAACGACCGCGATGGAATCAAGCATTACGGATGTTCCTAATCTAAGAATAAAGCTTAATGAGCTCAGAAAGAATCTTAAGAAGCTCCAAAAGAAAGCCGGTCTTGTTGTTGTGATTGCATTAACTGTGTTTTTGATGCAGGGATGTAAAACCCAGACGTACGTTGTAATTGGTGAAAGAATTCTAAAACCAAATCCAGGAGATGTGTTAACAATCCCTGAATTAAAGAAACCTGCCAAACAGTGGTACTTGATTGACGATGTCGCGATGCTGGGAGTCCTCGGAGTTAACAAGTTGGTTGCGGAAGAAAATTCAAGCAAAGAAGTTAAGGAATAAAATGGAAACAGAATCTGTATATCTGATATCAATCTTTATTCTCATAGCAATCGCAATGGTTTCACCATACATTTTGTTCAAGAAAATGATCAAGATTGTAAGTCAAAAACATGATTTCAATCTACCGAAACAGATGGTAGCGAACAAGCGTTCTGATTTGGTCGTAAATGAAACAAGAGTTCTTACAGGAGCGGACAGAGTAACGGTAATAAGATTTCATAACGGTAGTGAATTCCTTCCGAATAATCCTATTTGGAAAATAACATCAGGTAGCCAAATGAAAGCTGACGGTGTTAGCTATGAAGACATACAGGATGTTTTGGTTTCAAGAATCCCGGCGATAATAGATCCCGTCATCACTGGAGAAACCGATTATGACGGAGTGTCGATTCCTGAATCATGTAAAAAATGCATAAGGAAACTTTGTTTGGAAAGAAGTGCGAGAACCGTTAAATTCAAAGTTTCTGACATGACAGGATATTCAAAAATGTTTCTTCAAAAGAGGGGAACGGAAACGGCTTATATGGCCACACTAAACAGCACGAAAGGTAAAATTTTCGGATTGTTGCTTGTTGAATTTTCAGACAAGAGAGACAGTTTAAAGGAAGAAGAAAAAATCGTTAAGATTATTTGTGAAAGCACAGAGAAGCTTTCTTTCATGTTTGATTAAAAATCACTGTTTCAAATGCCTATTCATATTTTATGAACATGGCAGAAAAAGAAATTATCAAGGCAAGCATTTCCTTGCTAAAAGAAAAACCACTATATGCGCACATTTTTCAAAGAATGGAAAAGGTGTATGTGGGAAAAGGTCACAAAATAAATAAAATGGCGGTTGGCCTGAATGAAAGCGGAAACCGTATTGTGTTTTATGTCAATGAATATTATATTAACGGCTTGATAAAAGAAGGGAAAGAAGATGTCGTTTCTAAGTCAGTGGAACATGAAATTCTTCACATTATTTTTAAACATGTTTTTGTAGACATTACAGGCTATGACAATGAAAAAATCAATATAGCGATGGATATTTCATGTAATCAGTATATACATAATCATCCGACAAACTGGTATGATATTCAGTGTTACGGTTTTCCATCAGAAAGAACTTGGAAATGGTATTACGATCATCTTCCTAAAAGCAAAGATGATAAAGGGAAAGAAAAAACAGAACATTCCCTTTGGGAAAATAAAAAGACAGATGACTTGTCAATATCCGAAGAAATTTTAAGAACGATTGTGAAGGATGCTATAAAAGAATCAGAATCAGGCGGTGGATATGGAAACATCGGATTCGAAGTTATTTCTGAACTTAAAGGTTTCTTTAAGAAACCTATCAACAAGAACAAGTGGAAATTTCTCTTAAGAAATTTCGTCGCTAACAGTACAGAAACGGATATAGAAACGACAAAGAATAGGGTTTCTAAAAGATACGGAACACGTCCAGGTTTGATTAACAGAAGTCGGTTAAATCTTGCCTGCACGATAGACATATCATCAAGCATCTGTGATGACCAAATTCTAAGATTCATAAAGGAAATAGATTGTGTCTACAAAAATGGTGCCGATATTACAATAATAGAAGCAGATACTGAAGTTAGAAATCATTATTCGTATAAAGGCAAATTCTCTGGTAAAATCCACGGAAGAGGCGGTACAAATTTTAACCCTGCGATCAGATTCGTAGAAGATAACAGGTTTGATGCACATATTTATTTCACTGATTTCGTTGCCGGAAAGGTTGTTGAAAAATTTAGGACTCCTATCCTTTGGGTTTTGACCCAAAAAATTGATAGTAAAAGATTCCCTTGTGAAAAAGGTAGAATTATTATATTGGAGAAATTAGATGTTTAGGATTCTTGTCTATGACGAAGACCTCTATGATCACCACGAAGGAGAAGAATGGGATGATGTTAAAGAAGTATTGGTGACTGCCAACACCAAAATATTGAAAGAATATCGTTATCTTTTTACGGGTATGATAAGAAGCATCTGGAAAGAAGTAGACACTGAAATCTATATTCTCGTTGATGTATCGAATATGATTTATTTGGATTTTTTTAAAGACCTTGTATTGTGTCTTGAGGGAGAAGGAATAAATCTGATTTTAGACTTTAAACAAACGGAAGGATAAAAAATGTCAAAAATAAACTGGGAAGTTGAAGTAGAAGCAAAAGAACTGACGAAAAAACTTATAGAAAAATATCCCGATAAGTTCGGGCATATCAATATCGACAAAATTGGTTTTCTAAGACATCTCAGAAAACAGGCAGATTTGCCTATAAAAATTTCCGCTGTTAAATTTCCTCATTCAGTGTGGAATGATAACGTATACATTTTTATTGTGATGGAAGACTGTTGGAACACCTTAGAACCTAAGCAAAAGAATATTGCGGTTGCGCAGGCTCTATGTTCCCTTCATAAAGATGGGTTTTTAGAAAACGGAAAGTCATATGGGAAAATCATCAAACCGGATATCGTTTCATATATGGAACTTTTAGATATTTCAGGAAATGTTCCAAACTGGCTTCATGATACAAGTTTCGCAGATCCTCTCAGGGGAGAAAACTGAAAATAGTAAACGTATAAATCTAAAATAGGTGGACTAAATTTAGTCCACCTATTTTCTATATAGGAATAAATATTAGGCTCAAAGATGCAAGAACTAACAGAAGTCAAGAAATTTGTAAAAAAAAGAATAGACAAGGCTAAGAAAAAGCGTGTCGTAAAACTTAATCATCCTTTCTCTGATTTAGAACTCCTGAATGTTCTTAGGAGGGTTGGGGACGGTCATCCAATAAGCGAAACAAAGTATAAGAAGGATAAAAAAGAAGGAGACCCTTCAACGACCCTGTTTTGGAAGCGGTTCGGAAGCTTCAACAACGCAGTTGAAATGATTTACGGAAAACAAGTGAAAGATTCGCGATATGATGAAGTTTATTTCATCAATCTTATCATCGAAAGCAGAATTAAGAACCAGAATGAATATCTTAAGAAGCATAAAGAAATGCCCGATATCTTCCCTTCAATTGGTTCGGCGATTCGTCTGTTTAAGAATTTCGGAAATCTTTTAAAAGCCGCAGAGCACTTCAATATAAAAAATCAACTTATGCGGTGTTTGGAAGTAAAACTAGCGATAAAAAGATGTCCAAGGATTGAAGATTACCGAGATGCGGGTATAAATACCGTTTTATTGCTTAGTAAGTTCGTGTTGATAAGCGAAATTAACAAACGTGTTAAATTATTGGAGGAGGGTTATGAAATCCAAAGAGGAAATAAACTACAGACTTTTGAAGATGATAGAGAAGGCATTGAAAGAGAGACGAAAAGAATGTTTACGTCGTTCTCCAGCGAATTGCGTTTACAACATAAGAAAAAGGATTCATGATAATGGTCAGATAGGTATTTGTGAAAATCAAACAATGGTATCATCATTTGATCACATTTTTATCTGTGACAGTAATGAAATCTGTGAACAATGTCAGCACTTTAAGTGCCGGAACACGAAAGAATCGATTGAAGATGATTTGGAAACGATCTTAGGAAATCCAAGCCTTTGCGGAAAGGAATATCCTAAGATCGCAATGCTTAAATGGGTCATTGACGGCGGACTGGAAAAAGTCAGCTTCTTGCGTAAATTTTTGAATCTATTTAGGGGATAAAAATGGAAGATTGGTATTGTCTGATTATTAGTTCTACGAGTCATTACGGAAAATCAGGTGTCGTCGTGGAAGAACTTGAAGGAATCTTTTCAAAATCGAAATCGAAACCTGAAATCATTGTCATCGAAGACAAAGAAATAAAAAAAACGGGAGAATACATGGTTTTTATTTGTTCTCCGGATTTCAATTCTTTAAAAGACAAGATTCTTAGACTTTCTGCTGTTTTGAGAATTGTCGAGAATAACGGGAGATCATATCGTTTCCAAGAATCGGAAGTCCGTAAATTCACCAAGTCTATAGAAAAAAACGGTTCTGATGCTAAGTTTAAAAAGGGAGACGTTATAAATGTACGGGAAGGATATCTTAAAAATCTATATGGATTGGTTGTCGGCAAAAACCGTGAAGGATCTAAAATAAAGGTGCTTTTCAAGTTCTATATCAGGTCATTCATTAGAGAATTTTCTCCGAAAGAATTAAGATTTGAAAAATCTATTTTCAAAGAGATGCCATGCAACATGACTAATCAGGAATGGTTTAAACGTTTTCTGTAATTCTGGGGGTATAAACGATGTCAATTCAGGTCAGCTATGTCGGTGGAGATGTTGAAAACTATAAGGATATTTCCGTAGAAGGGGAAGCCGAACAGTTTTTAACCGTTGAAAATGTCAAATACTTTAGGACTCTTTTTTCTTTTTTGAATCCGAAAGACAGGGATATACTTTACCTGATATTCCTATCTCGAAAAAAACAAACCGAAGTCCAGGATATTTTGGAAAGGGGACAATCAAGCCTGTGTTATGATATAAAACAGATAAGGAAAAGATTGAAATGTATTTCATACCTTAAATCCGTTTCTGATATCTTTGTTGAATTTTTGGAAAAGGATGCTTCGAAATACTTCAATGAACAGGAAAAGGCGATTCTTACGATGTTATTCTTTTCTACATCATACATCTGTACGGCAGAAGTTCTCAAAATGTCTCAAGTTAAAGTCTCTTCAACTTTTGAAAAATGTCTTGAACGACTTCTGAAAAAAAAGATTTGGCCGATATATGAAATCTTTTACACGATAGGGAAAAACTTGAATATAATCAAAAGGACTTATCGAAGGAACGGTTTAATCTTGGATGCTATCATGGATTAAAAGACAGTTTTTTTGATATTAAAACAAGGATATAGGTAAAGAAGAGGTCAAATATGTCTAAACTTTCTAAAGAATTGGCAGAAATCAAGAAGCGCATAGCTAGCGTCAGCGTCAGTAATTCCGTTTCGGAAGACGATTCATTGTGTGAAAATTTCCGCTGGCATTCAAGTCTCGGAATTGATTGTATACTTGGAAACAATAAGAGGCTCGTCAAAGAACTTCCGAAGGATTCGGAATATGTAAAAAGAATGTTTGTCGCTGCTGGTAAAAGGAGAGACGGAGGGAGTGTTTTGGTCCATAAACTTCGTCATTGCCTATGGGAAATGAGTGACGATAATTCCTTTATCAGGCCGGTTCACGCGTCGGACATATTAACCCTTCAAGATTTAGAAGACGACATTACAACAATTGAAACCGAGGCATAATCATGAATTTCATACAGAAGATTAACGAACTTAAACCCGATTTTTCATGGATGGAAGAAAATGATTCCTATGATGTAAAAAAGAATGAAAGGAACCCTTTTGACTGTAAAGATGAACTTGAGAAACAGTGGAATGGTGATTTTATACCTTCTTCTGAACCAGAAGGATCTATGAAAATGATGAGAAATGCTAAACAGAAAATCATTCAGTCCGTAAGAAACATGATGAATGCAGGATGTAAAATCGACGTTATTAAGTCAAGGATTTCCCAAAATAACAAGAAAGAAATTGTCGCGCTTTTTAAACCGGATATCGAAAAACAATTAAAACTTTATGGATCTGTAGGTCGTTTCATACTAGATGCCAGAGGTTACAATTCTTGCAAAGAAGCATTTGAATCGGCGGTAAAAAATCCATATCGTAAGCATTTCGGATACGTATTGGGGTGCTCTTGCAAAGAACACGCAAAAATAAACAGAATGCCTAAAACGGAGAACTTAGATTTCAAAATTAAAGAAGGTCCTATGGATATGGTTGCTTCCTGTTTAAATGATGATTACGTGAAGAAAGAATATTTCGCCTGTATTCCGACATCTTTGGTTCTTATTGCCGGTGCAGGGGATATTGATGAAAAATGGGCTGGAGACACCATGATTGATGTCATGAATGCTGGTTTTGACAATAAAGACGGGAACGAAGATGTTATAAAGAAAATTACGGCAAGTTGTGATAAACCTTATGACAGGCTTAAGAAGTTCTTCCTGGCTTTTGAAAACGGAATCAACGTAGAAGAAAAGTTTGAGGCAAACCCAGAAGACATATTTACCACTACATCACAAGATGTTGAAATACCTGAAATTGAAGTTAAAACACCTGAAATAGAAATTCCTGTCAGGTCAGACAATATCAGCCTTCGTGATGATTTAGAAACCGTGGAATTAGAAGATATGGAAAATAATCAGATGGGTATAAAATTATTTGAAGACGCTGAAAATATTCCTGTTTCTGAAGGAGCCGCCACTTCAATTGAAATCGATGTTTCAGAAGAAAATTCTAGTCTAGAAGGAATCGGAAATGTTGATGTTGACATGGGATTTTCTAGTCCGGATGAAATAAATATTCCGGAATCGGAAGGAAACCTCCAAGTAGGATTTTCTGAAGGATTTTCTGAAGATATTAAAATTCCAGAAGAAGAAGATTTTGAAATACAGTTTTAAGGACAAAAAATATGGATGAAAATATAGACCGTCAAGAAATCACGGTCTTAAATTCAGAATTACCCGCAACGACAAAAGACAAACTTTCCTATAAAAATAAGAAAATTAGAGAATTTTACAACGGGCAGACTCTTACAGAAAAACTTGCATCAAAAGATATGACTCTTGAAGATATCCTTGATTCACTTGTTTCTGAATATGTAAGGGAAATTGACAACCTTGCTGGTAACATTGCGATGGCTGATGAAATTGGGAATATAGAAAGTTCTTCAGTCATTTCTACGAAAAGAGCAGAAATAGTAGATAAGATGCTTAAAGCTTTCATGGCAAGGAAAGAATTTGACGCCCAATCGAGCATCGATGTGAATTCTCCTTCAATGAAAATAATTTGGAGGTTTTTCATGATGAAATGTCAGGAAAGCTTTGCCAAGTCTGGTTTTAGCATCGAAATCTCAAACATTTTCTTTCAAAATCTAACCGAAGTCATGGGGGATTGGAGAAAGGAACTAAAACGGCAGATAGCCGAAATAAAAACATGAGGTATGTATGACGGATATCATCGAATTCACGAAAAGTCTTGGAATAGAACTTGGCATAGGACAGCGCATGTTCCTTAAGCTTGCTTACGGCATGGAATTTGACGACAGTGTTTTATATGAGGTAGAAGACCCTTTAAAAGTCTATGAACCCCGTCAGATGACGGAAAAACAACTGTTTAAACATTTGTCTGAAAACAACATCTTGTTCGGTGAAAAAAACAGTAGATTAGTTTCTGCTGTTTGCGGTAGGCGTTCCGGGAAGACACTACTAGGATCTCTTGTCATGGCATACGAATTGGAAAGTTTCTTAAGGAAAAGTAAAGATCCCTGCAAAGAATATCACTTTGTATCTGGTTCAAAATTCTTTTTCAGTTTCTTTGGTCCTAACCTCAATTCTTCTTGTTTCATATTGGATACATTTTTAAATCTCGTGAGACTAAATCCGTTCTTAGAGTCGAGAATAGGGTCGAAGACGTTTGACAGTGTTGTCTTCTTAACCGAAGAAGATATTGAAAAGGGACGAAAAGGAACGGTTGTCGTTGATTCCAATTCTTTCGGACCCGCTTCTGTTCGGGGTAAAAACTACTATATGGTGGTGATGGATGAAATTGAATCCTGTTTTGATTTTAAAAAGGTCTTTCAATTGATATGCCCATCATTGCTTCGGTATTCGGACAATCTTAATTTTACCTTTTCATCAAGGAAAAATTTAGGAAATCCGATGACGAGCTTTTGCAATCCAAGGTTTATCTTTAGATCAGAGACTACGTTAATGAACCCGAGAAGTCTTTCTGGAAATGATGTAAAACACATGATTCAAAATAATTTTAAGAATTTCATCGAGGACTTTTGTGTGTAAAAATGGCAAAAGATAATCTTATAAATGAACTCGCAAATGAATTTATAGTCGGTGGAGATCCGAATAGCAAGTGCGCTGACATTATTACTTTCATTGAATCGAATTGGGGGTTCGGAATTAAACTTAGGCCGGCGCAAAGAGTCATCCTTAAAATGCTATACGGCCTTCCTCTTGATGAAAATGAAGAATTTCCCATTTATGATATTGTCAAAGAAAAGGTCATCGGAAAGTTTACAGAAAAGACATTCATAAAATGGTTGCACACAAATAAGAGATGCAACTATGAAGACACTCCGAAGAGAAAAATTAAAGAACTTGTTTTGGTAGCCGGAAGGCGTAGTGGTAAATCAATGATATCGGCTTGCATTATCGGATACGAACTTTATAAGCTTGTCCTTTTAGGAGACCCGGCGAAGTATTATGGTAAACAGGCACAGGCATCCATTAAAGTTCTTAATGTCGCTCCGACTGATGAGCAGGCCGGGGTTGTTTTTGATGTGGCGATCACGGCAATTGATCACTGCCCGATCCTGAAGAGCAGGGTCTGTAACAGGACACAGACTTATTTTAGTCTTTACACGGATGAAGATATCGCCAATGGGAAAAATAAAGCCAGTCTTTCTTTTCTCACCGGTGGTTGCAGTTCGAACGGATTACGAGGTCATGACGCAATAGTCGTATGTATGGATGAAACGGCTTTTTTTATCAGCAATGAAGCGTCAAAATATAGCGGTGAAGAAGTTTATAAGGGATTGACCCCTAGCGTGAAGGGATTTAAAGGGGACGGAAAAGTAATTTGCATAAGTTCTCCGAAAGCCAAATACGGGAAATTTTATAAACAGTTCATCACGGGTATGGAAGAAAAGGAATCCACCATCCTTTGCGTTCAAATGTACACGGCGATGATGAATCCCGATCTTATTACCAGTGAAGATCTAAAAACGGAACGCAGAAGGAACAGAAACGGATTTCTTGCGGAATTCGGGGCAGAATTTAGTGATAGTGTTTCGGCATGGGTTGATGATCCTGATGAATTTCGTTCCTGTATAGATCCGTTCTATATAAAACCGTCGAGAGGGAAAGGAGAGGTCCGGTATTATGCAGGTTTGGATCTCGGATTCAAAAATGACGGAGCCGCATTGGCGGTAAGTCATGATGAAGACGGCATTATTACATTGGATTATGCAAACGTGTGGTTCAGCGCAAGTTCTGATGTCTGGCAGGCTGAACAATCCATCTATGAAAAATGCGATAAATACAAACACCTAAGTCGTCTCCTTATGGAAGATATCGCAAAAGAAATCGAAGATGTGAATAAAAGATTCCCGATATCCGCAGGAATTATGGATAGCAAAGAAGCATATGGAATGTCAGAAATCATGCAGTCAAAGGGTATAAATTACTTTGAAGCAGTATCCACAAGTCTCTCATTTAACGCGGAAATATATGAGGTGGTAAAAAGTCTCTATACAGAAAAACTATTAAGACTGTACGACGATCCTGTCTTGATCAAAGAAGTTCTCATGTTGGAAGCCATACTTTCAGAAGGGGCTAAATCAAGATATGATGTCTGCGCGCCTGATCGTCCGGGGTGTCATGATGATATCAGTGAGGCATGGGCGCGAAGCGTCTATTGCTGTTACAATGACGTAAAGAGGACTATCAGGAAACCTACGGTCAGAAATCCCTTCTCTAAAAACAGATTGGCGACAGCGATACGATATAATCTGATTAAAGAAGGAAACGGAAGAAACGTAAGGACAGGAAATGTCAGGAGATTTTTCTAATGGATATTAAAGCATTGCAGGTCGTTGCTGAAATTGAACGAAAGCTAGAAGAAAAGAGCGCTCTAGAACAACTAAATAAGATTAGTCCATACATTAAAGATATTCCTTTAGCCGCTCAGGTGGCATCATATATTAATACTTTCAGACAGCCGATACCAGAACATCATCCGGTATTTGCATATATTGAAAATTTTAAGAAGAACCTGAATAAAAAAAATATGGAGAAACAAAAAGGAGAAACAGAAGAAGTCTCAGATTTTGAAAACACAGGATATGGAGAAGATAATGGGGAAAAGAAAACCCAGAACGCAGAAATTCTCGATATTGTCAATGATATTGATAACACGCTTAAAGAAATGGAAGAAATGAACGACAGACTTTGGTATTTCCTTGAAGATAAAAAAAACATTTTGCAATCGGATTATGAGTTCAGAAACAAATTTATGAAAATACGGTCGTACCTTAAAAGCAACAAATCAATTTTGAATAGGTTGGGGAGATAAAGATGAGTAGGAAAAACCGGCTTCGAAAAAAAATGATGGCTGAAATCAATGCGGGTTTAAAACAAGCCCAATCTTCTATTAATTTCCATCCAAGGGAAGAAATGATTATAGAAGACAATATGATTAGAAAGGCAAAACAAAACGTTTCCGACATTGAGAATCGTCTTTCCAAGAAAACGGTGTTGGCAGGAAGATCAAGAACCGCAGGAATGATGATAGACGGGTATTCTTCTACGATTAGCAATTATACCCCCGGCTTTGTATTAGAAAGCTATAGAAACAGTTATGCGTCTGGTTTGGGGATAAAATCAGGGGTATATGATATCCCGTCATTCATCACATTGATGAATTCGAAGAACGGAGGCATAATTCAATGGCCTTCCTGTCTTCAGGAAAAATTTTCATGGTTTCGCTGGTATGCAAGGAGCGATGCCCTTGTCGGGCGGGCCTTGGATCTGTTGACAGATTTGCCGAGAACCAAAATTACTTTGACAATTCCCAAATTTGTTCCGGAAGAAAGAAGGTCCGAAGTAAAGGAACTTTTTGAAGACCAGGTAAGGACTCTTAATCTTTTTCAGAAAAGCGGAGACATCCTTTACGAACGTAACTGTATAGGAATGACGTATCTGTTTTGTGAATGGGATGTGGAAAGAAGGTTGTGGAAAAGGATACAAATGCTTCCACCAGAAGAAGTATTTGTTTTTGAAATCGGTTTTAGCGAAGAAAAGAGAATAGAATACCGCCCTAGACGTTACATCCAAATGTTACAGGGAAACATAAGTGATAATAATAACGGTCTAGAAGAAGAAATAGTTTCCAGTGTTCCGAAAGAAATTGTAGATTCGATTACTAGCGACGGATATATCGCTTTAGATTGGAATCATATGAACGGGAGTTTTTGCGAATGTATCTCCAGACGCAAAAGTCCTTATATGGATGTGAGTCCGTCAATTATCGACAGGATTCTTGTTCCCCTTCAGTTGAAAGATTTTTATAAGTTTACTCAACTCGCGCTGGCAAGTAGGAATATGTCCCCAAAATATCTTTTAAAAGCGCCGAATGCGACACCAGAAGAACTTGAAGATTTGCGTATGCAATGGGATATCAGCTATAATGAACCGGATTATTCCATTGCAGGAAACTATGAATATGCCATCGAAAAACTAGACAGCAGGGATAGACTTCTTGATATCAGTTCGGAAATAGAGCGTCTTGACAATGAAATATATGTCGGTTTGGGAATAACAAAGGAAATGCTGACAGGAGAAGGAAGTTATGCAGGAAGCAAGACAACCACGGATATTCTCAACACAATGTTTACTCAAGAGAGAGAAACTCTAGTGGACTTCTTCGAAAATAAGCTGTTTATTCCTATTTGTGAAGCGCGTGGATGGTACACTGTCGGCGAAAACGGGATCAAAAAATACTGGTGTCCGAAAGTCGGGTTTAATCGTCTTACAATTCGAGATAATGACGAAGTTTTCCAAAATTTGTTTCAACTCTATCAGAAAGGAAGTCTTCCTATTGAAATCATTTATGAATTGTTCAACTTGGATGTTTCTGAAATAGAAGAAAAAATTTATAAAGATTTGTTCACGGTACGGGATGCAAGTTTCAATGAACTTATTCGTAATCTTCTTAGTGAAGCCGCAAGTAATCTCGGAGAAAAATCAAACTTTTCTGAAATCGTCGCGAAATATCTTAACCTTAAGATACAAGGACAGCCTCAAGAAGGAAATGGAGAAGGTGGAATACCAGACTTCTCTTCTCTTTTGGGAGGACAAGCGGGTGGTCAGGAATCGGGTGGTCAGGAAGCACCACAGACAAGTGATGAGTCCAATAAATTCCTTCAACAGGCTTTAGCCCCTGTACTGGGTGAATCCATAACGGAAACAGGGGTCCAAGAACCATCAAAGGAAGAACCGGAAGAAGAAAAATTAGATATTAATTCCATATCTGATGCCGTTGCGGAAGAATTACCTTCAGATGCTTCTCCTGAAGAAATTATCCAAAAACTGATTTCTAAAGAAAAGCAATGGGATGATTTAACCAAATACGAGCGTGAAGTCGTTATTGATGACTGTATCCGTGATTTACCTTCTGATGCAACACCACAACAGATTCTCGAACAGATCATTATTAAAGCTGGAGGATTGTAAGGAAATGAAAAAGAATTTTAGAAAGATAATTTTGGCGGCAATAGTAAGGAAATCAAAGGAGCTTACAGATGAAGAAATCCTTAGTCTTTATCATTCCGTTAAGGAAAAACTACAAGGTCAGCCGAAACCAGGAGACCAGGCGTTAACAGAAACGCCGGGACCAGAACCCATAGAGCAGACCAAAAGTGATGAATTACCTTCAGAAGAAGAAGAAAATACGACTTCGGAAGACAGCATTGACAGTCTCTTGAAAGAATTAGGGCTTGACGAAAAAGAAGAAGATTCAACTGACATCCCGAATACCGATAAAACAAATGAAGAAATTAAACAAGAAGAACCGCCGGTTCAGGAGACAAAAGCGTCTATCAAACAGCAACAAGTACCGGAGATTACAACGGGTCAAGATCCTTTTGTTACAAAATTAAGAGATGAGAAGACAGAAGCGATGATTGAAAAACTAACAGAAAGGCTTCTAAATCAAGATGAATTCAGTCCGGACAAATTCAAAACCGCAAGTCAGGGACAACAACTAAACAGGAAAGATAAGGATTTGATGGCTGATGGAATAACCAAACCCAAATATAGTGAAGGAAAAGGAATTCGTCCGCCAAGACTAGATGACAGAGACCCGAATGCCGTAAGATATAAGAAGAATGATGAAAATAGAGACAGTGATGTCGATTCAGACCCAGACCTGAAAACGGCGGCTGGGGAATTAAATTATTGGGCTCAATATATGAAATATCTTCCAGATTCCTTGGGAGGACGAGGAGGAGAATATTATGGTCTTGATATTCCAGTAGGTATAAAACCGCCTACAGTCGGAGATAAATTTGATCTTGGTAGGTCTGGAGTGGTTGTTCAAACAGTGATAAGTCCAGAAGATATGGAAAAGGGACGTGGAGGCCCTGTGGCTAGAGCTATGAGACAAAACGGTATTGCCTATCGCGTTAACTGCTTACCGGAAGGTCATAAATGGCTATAAAAGAAATAAGACGCAGAATGTGCTCAAACAGGATATTTAATATTTTTATCTTTGTTACTTTTCTGAATGTCTGCGGGTTTTGCCAACACTTATTTAAGGGTGATGGCAGTGATGAAGCCGGTTTTGTGCCGCCGCCTGTCAGAAAAGAGATTCCGCCTGCTCCCGCTAATATGGCTGGCGGTGAAACTCTGATTCCATATCCTCCACCTCCGGCAACGCCAGCGGCGAGAACAGAAAAGAAGATGCCGCCTAGGCCACCTGTTAGAATTATCAAGTTGAAGTCAGAACACGGAGAACAGGACTGGAACGCAAGGCCGAACGATGTGAATAATTTGCTGAAAAAACTTAAGAAAGATTGTGATGTGGATGGGGATTATGAATGCCTGTTCCTTTCAGAAATAAAGATTAGCCCGTTACCACACAAGAAAGAAGAGAATCAATAATGGACATAGAGCGCATAGCTATGAAGAACGAAAATAAAAGTGGATTTGTTTATTTAGCGACCAATCTTGTAAATGGGAAAAAATATGTCGGAATAACATCTAAAACGATTGAGAAGAGATGGATCGCGCATAAAAGAGCATCAAATCTCACAAATCCTTCTAGGTGTATTTTTCATAAAGCAATTAAGAAATATGGTTTCGAAAATTTTCTATTTGAAGAAATTGACCATTTTGACACTGAAAAAGAGGGTCAGGACAAAGAAATTAACTATATTTCAGAGTTGAAAACATTTTTCCCCGAAGGATATAATATGACTAAAGGAGGAGAAGGCATTTCGGGACATAGATTTAACCAGACAGAAGACACTAAACTGAAAATATCTAGGGCAATGTCTGGGGTAAAAAAGAGCGAATCCACAAGAGCCAAGATGAAAGTTGCCCAACAAAAAATAGCCCCTCTAAAAAGAGGAAGAGTTGTTTCTACAGAAACTAAAAGAAAAATTTCTTTAGGTTTATCTAAAAGCAACAAGAACTATGCTTTTACTCAAACGAAAGAATTTAGAAAAAAAATAAGCCAGTCCCTTAAAGGTAAAAAACAAACAAAAGAAGCTGTTGAAAGAAGGACAAAGACTTTAATCGGGAAGAAAAGATCCATAGAGTTTAAAATTCAATGTGAAGAAAGAAGACGCAAGCTTTTTGAAAAAAGACTTGCCGAAATGCCTGAAAATGTTTTTTGTTCAATTAAGCTAAAAATATCTTTAAAAGAATCTTTTGGGAAAATAGCAAACTTTATTTATAGGGAATATGCTTATTCGATAGATAAAAAAACAATAGAGAAAAGATTGGAGTATTTTCTGTGATTGATATAAACAAAATAGCCAAAAAAATCATATCTTCTACTGCCGAACAGGAAGTTGAAAGATTACTAAAAGAGTTTTTACCATCGACTAGATTTAATGGTCATGTATGGGCTGTTGGAGGATATGTTATTTCTTTTGATAATATTTAAATTATCAAAAACAGAGAATTAATATGGCTTCTGTCTATAAAATCCATCTTCCATCGATTTCCTTTTGTGGGATTGAATTCGGGCATTCAAGATGGAACTCTCATCTAAAGAATTGTAATATTTGTCGATCAGAATATCTTAAGTTCAAAGAAGAAGAAAGAAAAAGATTAAACAAAGAATGGGATCAAGTTTGTCAGTGTGGTTGTGGTCAAATCACATCTTATGGAAGAAGGTTTTGTTCTGGTCATCACAAAATATCGAAAGAAGAGATCAAGAGGATGAAGGAAAGAATGATTTCTGACAATCCTATGAAAAGAGAAACGTCCAAAGAAAAAATTTCTTTATTCTGGAAGGGTCGAAAAAGAGAAATGCAAACGGGAGATAATAATGTTTCTAAAAGACCAGACGTTCGCCAAAAAATTTCTGATAACAATCCGATGAGAAATGAAGAATTTAGAACCAAGCAAAAATTAGCTTGTAATACCGAAAAAGAAAAACATAGAAGATCAGAAGTTATGTCTAATCTTCATATGTGGGATGACAAAACAAGACTAGAAAGAAGAATAGAAACATATTCTCGCAATCTTTCAGAAGGGAAATACCACAACCGAAACAATTGGGAAACTGGTTGGTTCTTCAAAAAAGATGGCACGAGAGAATGGTATGATTCGTCTTATGAAAGAAATAAGATGAAAGAATACGAATCAGAAGGAATAATGTGGACAAAGAAGCACGGAATTAGAATCCCATATGTTAATTCTTCTGGGTTGAAAACGTATTATGTTCCAGATTTCCTTATCATAAGGAATGAAGTTAAAATTATTGAAGAAGTAAAGGGATGGATGTCTGAAGAAGTTGTAACAAAAGCGAAAGTAGCTATTGACTTTTGTAAGAAGAATGGATATTATTATCGCATTCTTCTCGGCAAAGAATTGAAAACTGTCACGGAACTGAGCTTCGAAGGGAAAGAACTCATGAACGAAAATCATAAATCGCCAGAAAAGGAGGTTGAAAAATTCTTTTTAAACTTTCTACGTTATACTGAATTTTCGCATCATACTTTTTCCGTCGGAGGATATGTTAGGGATAGTATTCTTAAAAATCTTCCCAAAGACCTAGACATAGTGATAGATATAAAAGGAGGCCCTGAAAAACTGACGAAACAACTTCATGCCTTGTTTTCAAAGGAAACGACAAACCCTATAAATATGGGAAATTATCCCATTTGGCAGATTACCTTTAAGGAAGATATTATTTTCGAAGGCGAAACATATAGGACAAAAGGTGCCGTCATTGAATTTGCCGAAACTATGAAGGAAAGCTATCCTGATCCTAACAGCAGACAGAGAAGTACGGAATTTGCGGATTTGGGAGAAGATGTAAAACGTCGCGACTTCACAACGAATATGATGATGAAAGATTTGAGTAACGGAGAATTCATAGACCTTACAGGCGTCAGCAAATCTGATATTCAAAAAGGGATTCTAAGAGGACATCCAGACGTTGATTTCAACAAGATTCTTAACCAAGATGCACTTCGTATGATTCGTCTTGTTCGCTTTATTTGTAAATACAATTGGACTGTACCTCTTTCTGTTTTGAAAGCGGTCAAGGCCAATTCTTCTAGGATTCAGACGATTTCAGAAGAAAGGATCAGAGATGAACTTATTAAGATCATGAAGCTAGGAAAACTTCAAAAGGCAATCAAATTCTTTGATTCAACAGGACTCTTAAAATACATCTTCCCTGAGATTGAATCTTTGAAGGGTGTTAAACAGAATGAAAAGTTTCAGGAAGGATGTAATTGTGTTTGTAAGAATTTCGTTCCTAAATGAGGAAGATGCCTACTAACATTCTTTTTGATATGTCTGTTCATAACAGAGGTGGTTATGAATTATGGATTAACTTTTCCAACTGAATGTAAGTTATGTGGCAAAACATATTCTTCTTTTAATGTCCTACGAACTCACATCAAAACTGTTCATAAAAATGATCTCAATTATTGTGACTATTTCTTAAAATTCTATGGGATAATAATTAAGAATATAGAGAAGAAAGAATTCCTTCATTTATGTAGACTGTGTGGAAAACAAACGAAGTCAATGTCTGGACTTGGTACACACCTCAAAAACTGTCACAAGGAAATTAAGTATGACGACTATATTAAGGAAAATTTTTCAATTGATCACCACGTTCATGAACACGAAAAAATTAGGTGTGAACTTTGTGGAAAAACATATATTAATCTCTGTCAACACTTAAGATGGAGACATAAAGACTTTAATAAAGAAGACTATGAAAAAGAATTCGGGAAAATTATCTTAAAGAAAGAATACTTAGATAGAAGTTCAGGCAAAGCTTATATCTTTTCTCAGAAGATGAAAGGTTTATCCCCACTTGAAAGATTTCAATATATTTTAGGACAAGAAAAGGGATTAGAAAGATATAAATCTTGGAGAAACAATATCTCGAAAATATACAAACTTGATTGGTTTGTTAAAAAGTACGGAAAAGAAATCGGAGAAAGGAAATATCAACAACGTTGTGATAAAATCAGAAAAGAAACAAATAAGAGAAAAATTTGGCTGAACCGAAATTTATCTCCATATTCTAAGATTTCTCAAATTCTTTTTCAAGAAATTTATAAAAACATATCAGTCAAGTATAAAAGAATTTATTTTGGAGAACTTAACCATGAATTTTCTTGTGGAACTAATAGAAATTTTGATTTCGTTATAGAAGATATAAAGAAGGTGATCGAGTTTAATGGAGACAAATTTCACGTCAATCCAAACTTAACCGAAGACCAGAAACGGAAATGGAAACAGGTATATACTAACAGAACAGCGTCTGAAGTCGAAACCATCGATAGCAATAAAATAAAAAATGCCAAAGAAAAAGGATACGAATTTTTGATTATATGGGAAAGTGATTATAAGGAAGATAAAGACACCGTTTTGAAAAGATGTTTGGAATTTATTGGAGAATAGATTATGAATCCATCAGATTATTGTTTGAGAGATAGTTATTGCAAAAATTGTCGAAAGTTTAATACTTCACAGTGTCATCCAGATGTCGTTGTATTGAAACAAGGCGATTCTTTAAAACACACAATGATGGTTTTGCAGAATTCAAAGCCTGGTATTGAAAACCAATTGGCTGCGCTTCTTCACGATGCTGGTAAAGCATCTACAACCGAACTTATTGACGGTGCCATTCACAGTTACGGCCATGAAAAGGTAAGCGGAGAAATAGCAGAAGCCGTTTGCCGTAGACTTAAATTTGATACGGATGTTATTCGCAATGTCAGAAAAATCGTAGAAAACCATATGCGCCCACACGCGCTGCATGACGCAGGAACAGCCGGAATACGTAAATTTATTCGTGAAGTAGGGGAAGAACTTGTAGATGCTGTGGTTGATTTGGCAGCCGCCGATGAACAGGGTAAGATACCGAAAGGCAATAATATTCCTTCTATTCGTGAAAAGATAGAAAAAGTGAAAGCGATCAAACCCGTCACGAAGAACGATTCCATCTTAGACGGACTTGAAATTATGAAGATATTGGATATTAAACCTGGACCCAAAATCAAAGAAGTAATGTCTTTCCTTGAAGAGAAGGGAGACGAATGGATTGAAAAAGGTAAAGTCCTTGATAAGGAAACAGCGATGAATCTTATCTTAGAAAAGTTCAAAGGAGTTTAAAAATGGAAGATAATATGGAAGTGGTTGAAAGAACAGATGAAAATGTCGCGAGTTTATGGAAAACATACGCTGAAATGCTAAAAGACGCAGATGTTTTCAATGCAGTCAATGTTCCTCAACAGGCGGCAAAGGACAGAATGATAGAAATTCTTACACAGGCGATGTATCCATACCTTGAAGAATATGCGCAATGTGTTGGTGTTTTTGAACAGGGGACGGAATAGTTTTTGATATTCCTGTCTGTTTTTAGATAAACAGTGAGGATATTGGAATGCAAACAATAATCAAGACCAGAGAAATAGATCATAGTCAACTTACAAATCCTAGTCGTCTGTACTGGGAACCTGGTAAAAGGGATGTAGATTCCGATATCAGAGAAGGAAACATATATAGAAATTTCCATATACCTAGTCCGAACCCGGTGGCAGAAACGTTGTCAAGGAACGGATATGGGAATATTCATGTCTGTATTGACAATGGAACAGGAGTTTCAACAGCCCAAAGCATTCCTGCACCTGTAATCACGAAAACTTCCACTATCACTATTGTAGAAACCGGGGTACAAGGAACTCATGTTCTTAAAGAAACGGAATTAATCAATGTCAATGATGTTGCCAAAACAGCAGGCGGATGGGCTTTTGAAGAAGAACCGTAAACTTGTTCTTGGGTTTTTTTGTTTTGTTTTAACGGCATTTTTTTGTCAATCCCAGACAAGATCCTTCCCCATTCAAAACGGAAAACTAAGAAATGATTTAGATGCGGATTACAATGTCGTTACGAATTTGAAAGCGATTTCTTTTCTAGATAACGGCAGTAATGTATATATAAACGCATCTAACTTCTTATATTTATTTGAAGGATTATCTAAAAAGCTTATCAACATAGATGGAAGTTATGAATTCCTTGTGGTTAGCAATGCCAGACCTTATATGGTTACAACGAACGGAATGAAAGAAGTCACTCTTCAGGGAGATACTTCTTTTATCCGACAATACGAACCAGAAGCATTTATTTCCAATCTCACCGTGAACGGGACTCTATGGGTGGAAATGAACCAGAACATAGATACCAATGATTATTCCGTAATGTTTTCAAGTCTTACGAACGGAAGCATTTCAACGCTGAAAGCAGAAAATGTAATCCTTGGGAATTACAGACTTGATTGGAATACTATGGTTAATTTTTCATGGTCAAATACAGTACCCGTGAACATGACGGTGACGAATGACGCATATACGTCAGCAACGGAATTGACGGTAAATGAATGGACCTATTGTGTCAGGCATAACGGAAAGGTTAAATCGGGTAAGGTATATTTCAGCGTAAGGGACACCCAAGAATTGGGTTCTAAAATAATAGGGAATAATCCTATAGAGGAAATTTACGCAGTAGATACGGAGATGCTTGATCGGGATATCGATATCGTTACATATGGACATAAGGTTCAGATCATTACATCAGGAGCGGGAAATTGGTCCTTCTACGGTTTTAGCAGGGGGATGAAAGAATGAAAACAAAGATATATCTTTCGGAATCCCAATATCATGCCCTTGAAAAAAAGGACGCAGATACTGTTTATGAGACCGAAGTCAGAACGTATATCGGAGAGAATCGTGTTATAACCCAAAAAGAAGAAGATATTACAGAACTTTCTGCATTAAAAATAGGGAAGTATGTCTTTCAAGTCAACAATGAATCCGGCGTGTTGGAAATTCATGACACGAAAACAGATGATTTCTATGAACTGACAACGAACTTATCATAGGTAAAATAAGAATGAACGTAAACGGATATATGCCTGAACTTTCCTATTATCCAAAACTAGGAACGATAAAACGATCAAGCGGTAAAGGATGTCTAAATTGTATGAGAAGGAAGAACTGTACTGAATTTTATTATCTCGTCAGATTTCAGGGTATAGAAACGATTACACAGGATTTCGGAACCAGTTGCACCGCGTACTCCGAAAATCCGGAAGATAAAAGAGATCCAAAAGGAGAAGGCGAAATCTATCAAAACTGGAAAATGAATACGGATGGGATTGCACAGGAAGCCACTCAAAACGGAGAAACTAGGGTATGAGAAGATTCAAACATATGCTTACCGACGGGACTAGCCCGTTGATCAAAGATGGATTTTCTCTTGGATCTCTTGACAACGTAAAAGTGATTTCAGAGGAAGGGGAAACACAGACGCTATCAGAATATCTCGTATTGATTTCCGCATTGGCTGGAAGGGCGGCAGGCGCAGAATCTGACAACCGCATATCCGCGTTGGAAGAAATCCTTGATGTGCCGACTGTTGAATCTGATAATAAAGTCAGCATTACGATTCCAAACATCTTGACTCTCACTGAAAATCTTTCTTTGGTAAAACCTTCAGGTAGTAAGTGGATCGCTAGGTTTTACTTATCTTTTATTAATGAAGCGAGTCTTGCCTGGGAAGGAGAATCTCCTTTCATTTCAGGTTTAGCAGGAAATAAGAAGAATGTAGAAGTTATCAAATTCAGTGAAGGAAACTTTTACGTATCCATAAGGGAGATTTGACAATGCCAGCAACGTATCAAGACAATATATTCCTTCAGGAAATGAGAAAACTTGGTCTTTCAAGAGCTTATTCCACAACAAAGAACAAACTCCCGTTGAAAAAATTTGTTCAACAAGCATACGGACGCAAGAAAATTCCGTTTTCTCTTGAACTTCGGCTTACTCTCAGGGATGCCGCTCTCTCAAAAAAAGCAGTGGAAATAACATATAGGAAAATCACAACGGCGGAACTAAAAAGGTATATTATTGAACCGTATAGCTATCGCTATTTAAGGTTAAAAGTTGGAATTAGAAAAATGCTCTTCGGATGGGATATGAAGGAAAAAAAAATAAAGTCATTTTCTCTTTCTAATATAACTGAAATAAAACCTACGGAAAAGAAATTCTCTCCTAAATTCCCGATAGAGATAGGAAGATTTATTTCACAAACAAAAACGGTTATCAGATAATTTTTGATAATCTAGATAAAGTATAGTCGAAATAAGAGGTGTAATATGGTAGAAAGAAGGTCTTCCGTTGATAGATTCCTAAAGAAATTTTCAGATACTCTGGGTTTCGGAGTCAATGATTTGGTAAGTTACGCGCCGACAGGACATAAGGTGATCGGGATAGTTGTAGATTTAGACCCAAAGATAAGAAAAATCTACGTGGACTGGGGCGGTTGCGGAAACATCCATCAGCATGATCCAGAAGAACTACAGATTACGATGCTTCAGGAAAAATCAGTTAAAAATAAGATGGCAGACGTTAAGATAAAGAAAATTACGGCTTCAATGGTCGGTGACGTTTCTACTACGGATTTTATTGACCCGGTGACAGCGGACCTGTTGAACAAACAATTTGCAGCGGAACTTTCCAATTCGGCGTTTTACCGTTGCTGTGCGTCTTGGTTCGGTAATAACGGTTATCCCGGCTTCGAAAAATATTTCCTTCGTCAGGGAGACGGAGAAGCTGAACATGCGATGAAGATATACACATTCCTTTCTGAAGCAAGCGTCCGTGTCGCTTTCCCTGTCATAAATGACCAGCAGATTGCCACAGATTTGAAAACCATCATCAAACAGACATTAGTGAAAGAAACAGAAACGACAAAAAATTGGCAGATTATTTCAAAGTCCGCTGAAACTGGGAATAACGTGGCAGTCATAGAACTTTGTCAATGGTTCATGAAAGAACAAATGGAAGAAGAATCCAGTATAACAACCCTCTATCAGAAGACTATGAATATTCCCCTTAGTGGCGGTTTGGAAACGATAGATATGCTTCTGAGAGAGAATGACCCTATCATTAAGTAAAAAAGGAAAAGAAATGAATATTTGTCAAAAACTTATTTTTATCGCCAAATTGATTCAAGCTGATACAAAATATGAGTATGATCCAAATCATGGAAATAAACCATTAGGAAAAGACTGGGGATGGACAAATGCCAGTTGGTCTAATGATCAGGACTATATCTGGGACCCGGAACATAAGAAAAATCCAGGAAGCGGTTATAGGCGTACAGATAAGGGTTGGTCTAAATCAGACGGAGAAGGGAACATTACAGAAATGAAACAGGAAAAAAAGATTATTAATCCTGTCAAACCCACAGAAGAAGTTAAACTTCAAGAGAAGGAAAAACCGACTTATGTAAATCTCTTTAAAAAGAGCAAATCTCCGGAGATGAAGTCCGCAATTTCTATCCTCAGAAAGAAAAACAAGGGTTCAATCCTTGATGATAAGGCAATACTTGAAATTCTTCAAGACCCGATTAACTTGGAGGATCTAAGCCACAAGGAAAAAGCCGCGATGGTTGAATTCTTCGAGATGAAGCAGAAGCTTTGGATAGAAGCTATGGAATCTGCTGATCCTCAATCAGAGGGACATGCCGTGGTAAAACAGGGAATTAAGAATATAGAAGAAATCATTTCTAAACTTTCAACTTCCGAAGGAATTGAGAAAACTCCACAACCATCTGAAGTCACATCAAGGCTTTTTAAAGAACCCGGAATGGTAAGTCCCGCCGACAAGCCGAAAGTTATTCAGACGTATAAAAACTGGCTTGCCGTCAACAAAGACAAAGAAGACAAAGACACACAAGCTATGGTTTCTGATGCTAGACTTGCGATCAAGATGCTGGAAGGCCCACGTTTCAAAAAAGCGGACCCGAAGCTTTCAGGAAACCTTATGTATCTTGTTAAGGATAATGATTTAGGAGACGAACTCCAAGAACTCGCTGGTTTTAAGGAAACTATCAAGAATCATCCTCAAATGTCTAACAAGGAATACAGAGACCGAATAAACCAAGGGATACGTTTGCCAAGAAGTCAAGCTCAGCTTAAACAGGCTTTCATTACGAATATGAACCCGATGAATTACCCGGACATGCAGGCTTTCCAAGCCGCGAAACAAAGGGTTCAGAAAATGGATATCAATGATTTCGGCAAGCTTTTGGCAAGCCTTAATTCAGAGGAAGAAGAAAATATCTAAGTTTTTCACCATTCCGGTAAAAATAAGGAATAACAAATGTACTTCTGTAAATCTCCGAGAATATATGTTCTAACCCGCAGAGAACGAAATACAGGAATCTATGTTTGTCCTTGGTGCGGTAAAACATTAAAAAAAGAGCCTCTTTCTAAATCTGAGAAACTTTTTAAATGTAGGTCTTGTCGCTTCAAAATAACAGGGAGAGATATCGTGAAGGAATACCCAAATAGGAAAATAAACATTGACATTGAAATAAAGAAGATTGCAAAGGTCATTGTTTCAGAAACAAAAGAAGAAAAAGACCCTTTTGTCTTCGCTAAAAGCAAAGCCCATCAAATTTTTGAAAAAGCTAAAAAAGTAGACAACAACGTTTCTCAATGGGAAATCACGACAGAAAAGCAATCACCAGAATCATACAAGTTCAATGCATCCCCGCGAAAATCCGGAAATGATGCTGTCATTGCTATCGAAGTTACCAAAAGAATCCAAAAAAATTTTGGAAAAGACATTGATTCTGTCTTCTTTTCTATTTTAGTAAACGGTGGAAAAGAAGATTTTAGTATGCAGACTTCCAATATTTCTTCTGTAAAATCTCTTTTCGACAAAATTTTGAGGAAAGATTTCACGGAATTTTTTTCTACGAAATCTAAAAATAAGATGAAGGAAGTTAAAGAATTTATCAAGTCCAAGTTTCGTCTTACCCCAGATGAAGAAGACGAAAACAGTCTTTCTTATTCCACAAGAGATCATGGAGATATCGGGGAAGAAACACCTGGCAAGGAAGATATAGAGTTTATCAAGGCAGTTACCAGAGAAACCAAATCGAAATTCCAGGATTTGAAATTCCAACCTGAAATAATCGATGAATGGGTTAATCTGACAATTAAATTTTGATAACGTATTTCATTGCTAAAGCATGAGGTTATTCAAAAATGAGCAACATTCCAAGACATTTATCAGTTTCTAATAGGGAAACCCTTCTTAACACAGGGAGAGACATTCCCGTTACTAATGTCAAAATTCTCCAAGATCCACAAAACGAATGGAAGAAGATTTGCTATGGAAAATCCAGAGTCGCCCATAGCATTGAAGTTGATTGGAAACGCTTCAATTTGAATGACTATATTTTTACACATGATTCCATCGTGTCTAGTGTAGAAACAGAAGCCAATGGATATTACATCAAGCCCGTATGTTCTAAAATTGTCAATCTTAACGGGAATGCTTGGACAAACGCAGTACTCCTAGCCACTTTCAGAACATTTGTAGGAGGCTATAATTTCCAAGAACATATACAAATTCCAAGCCAAAGCAAGGGTACTATTCTTGATGCCGTTCTTCGTCCTTTTCAATATAGGGATGAAAAGGGAAATATTGCCAATGTCTATATTTGTGACATTCTCGTTGCTACAAGTAAATGCAATTGGGATTTGGTTCAGGATATTCAGACCGGTAAATTAAGAACACTTTCGATGGGAACTCAGTGCCGCCAGATCCAATGTAGCCGGTGTGGTAAAATTTTCGCTGATGATGAAGAAAGTTGCGATCATATCAAGTATGAACTTGGCCAGACGTTTATAGATGAAAACGGAATAGAACGCGTAATCGCCGAACTCTGTGGATGCAGCTATTGGGATGACGTGAAAAAGGAATGGATTGGAGATCCTGAATCCAACACCTTCATTGAAGCCAGTTGGGTTAAGCACCCGGCGTATGTCGGTGCGGTTGTCAATCATTTCATTAATCCTAAGAATGTAGATCCTTCAGCCTTCCGTGCAGCGAGTATTGAAAACGCAATTCAGAGCCTTTTCAATGTCAGGGTAGCGGATAGATACGGAAGAATAGCAAGAAGCATCTTGACTCAGGAAAAAGATGTTTTGAAAAGACAACAGATGATTGATAACATCATTCGTGGCAAATAAGGAGTGGTCATGCAAAAAGAACTTACAAGAATTTCAAAATTGATTTTGTCTGATTATCGTTACGATCCCAATCATGAAAATAAACCGAAGGGTTCGGGTTGGTTAAGAACGGAAAGAGGATGGACTAACGTATTTCACAAGACACCGAAGTCCCAAAATCCAGACAAGACAGAACATAAATCTGATATTCCTGAAATCAAAGTCAAAAAACCCCCTGTCCCTCAGATTTCAGAAAACAAGAAAAGACTTACTGCTTTCTTGGAACAGGCAGACCGTAGAGGTTTAGTAGACCGGGATACAGATGGAAAAGCTGTTGTCGAACAGAAGGATATCGACAGAATAAATTCAATGGTTTTTAAGGCAAAGGGGAATGAAGATAAGGTAAGGATGTATGTTAAAAATATGTCAGGTGCCATTACTGACCCCAAGAAAGATATTCGTAGAGGACTTGCCGCCTTCCACGGACTGAAAGATGAATTCGGTAAAGAATTCGCTTGGGAAATGGCATCGGTCTTCATCGGAAATGGATTAAGTCTATAGACTTAATTTACAAAATCCTTGATTTCAAATCAACTTACGGATTTCACAATAAGATGTAATTAGTTCTAATTCAACTAGTTGCATCTTTTTGTTTTTGCGTAAATAGGGGAAAACTTACTTTTTTTGATAAATATTCACTAGGTTGTAGTGTAATTGTAGGAAATTACACTAGCGACAAACCCTGTCGGGGAGTCGCGGACGTAAAAAGAACGGGCAATCCCCGAAAAGGAGAACAACAATGTCACTCAAACGCTTGGCCGAAGCAATGGAAGGTATCGCCGACGAAGCAGAATCAAAGGAACTTGATCAGGTTCTTTCTGACTTCGGTGGTGATGAAGATAAGGCAGTTCCTGCTGCTGTTTCAACAGAAGACGAAGATGAAGCGATTGTCGCACGTCTTGCATCTGCTACTGATGATTTTGAAATTTCTGGAATCAATTCTGGAGATGAAGATGAATTTTCTCAAGTACAGACCAACGGTCTTGGAAGGGAAGATAAAGCTGATTATGGTACTGTCGCGGAAGCCGCAAAGAAGTTTGCGTTCTGCGCACGCAAACTTGCAAGTCTTGAAGAAGAAGCAAAGAAAGATCCTAACGGAAAGAAATATATGTCCGCAATCGCCGCGATGACACGTATCCTCACACGTAAAGCTTCTGCTCTCAGAATCGCCGTTTCTGATAAGACTCCTTTTAGCGGAGACCTCGGGCATGACGGAACAAGGGATGAAGCAGAATACGGAGAATATGATGCCGTCAAGCCAGCTATGGATGCTGAAATACAGAGTACCTCAGCGCCTTGGAAAACAGACAAACATGATGAACTTGGTTTAGGAATACCAAAACCAGAAGCAGAAGTGACCCGTGAAGCAAGTTCCAGAGTCGCGGCCAATCAGTCCATCCGTTTAGCTGTCTGTCTCCTTGGTTCAAAAGCTCCTGAAGACATGATTCAGGCACAGGCCGGTGAATTCTTCGCGCAGATGAAACTCGCAAGTATCGAACGCGCTATTAAGCGTGTTGCGGAAACAGAAACTCTTTATTCCCCTGAAACCACAGCCGTCAACCCAGAAGTCGTTCCTTCAGGTCCGGTTACTACTGTCGAAGATTCCGCTAAGGAACTCAGCGCGTCAACAGAAGAAATTCCTTGCGAAAAGAAAGAAGAAGAAGTCCCGGCAGTGACTCCTGTTGCTTCTTCGGAACTCCCGGCTCCGGAAGAAAAGAAGGATGAAGAATTTACGGAAGACGAAAAGAAGGAAATTGACGGAATGACCGCCGCAATTGTTGCTCGTCAGGCTAAAATGCGTGAAGCCGCAATTGCCAAGGCGAAGGCTTTGATTGCCGCTGAAGTTCCTGTCGCAGATCCTGTAGCAGATCCTGTCGTAGAAGACAAATCTAGCGAAGTTTCTGTTGAAAAACCTGAAACGGATGAAATCGCAGAAGCCGTAGCTCCTGTTACTGCGACCGAATCAGTTCCTGAAGCACCTGTGGAAGAGGAAGAACTTGACTTTTCAACAGGAAGCAATGAAGAGGCGACTAGCATCCCTGAATTGGAAGCATGCATTGAAATTCCTAAAACAGAAGTTAAGCCGGTCATCGCTTCTAAAACTGAAGCTAAACCTAAATTCGCGCAGACGCTCGGCGGAACTCCACGTTTGGCATCTGTCAAAAAAAGCGGTCTTGAAATTCTTGAAAACCTCTGGGTAAAGCCGGGTGAAGAATTCTTCGGTTAAGATAACCTTATGGGCGGGTACTTTCATACCCGTCATGATTTAAACGGAAGTTTCCGTTTGTAGGATTTACAAGCCTTATCGGCTTGTATTGGCAACGTGGCTAAGTGGCTTCGTTGGGAAAACAAAACAAAGGAGATAACGATATGTTACAGTATCTTATTCGTTCACAGAATGATGCTATCAAGGTATTGGCCGCATCCTGCTTCACAAAGCAGAATTATGCATCCGATTACGTTAATGATACCATCTCAAACATCACACCTAACGGTGTGTTGGGCGGTTCCGTTGCTGCATTGAGCGCGGATTACATGGTTGTTGCCGGTAACGGCGTAAATACCCCTATTGGTCTATTCGTCAATGACGCGGCCGGTATCGCGTGGGAAAATAATCAGGCAAGGGCTTCAAACAAACTCACCATCGCTAAAGGTCTTCCTTCAGTTGAAGTTGATGTTTATGAAACTCACGACATTTATGGTAGCGAAATTACCTATGTGATCGGGGACAAGCTTTATTGCTCAGCAAACGGTTTCCTCACCAATGAGGAAAGTGCAGAAGGTACGGTTATCGGTATCCTCACAAAGGTTCCGGTTCTTCCAGGCAGCCCGGCAATGGGCGTCGATTTGCGCATCTAAGGCACTAACCTAAAGGAGTAAAAAAATGGATATCTCAACAGCTTCAAAGTATCAGACCATCGCTAAGTACATCAAAACAGGCGAAGGTCGTTCCCGTATCGCGGCAAGCTTCACACAGCCCCTGCGTCAGCGTCGTGACTATCAGAGTGTCGGTCGTAGAGCCTTCTACGTCGAACAGCTTCTTGACGGCCAGCTCCCGATCTGGGATAAGGATGCGAACGTAACAGCATTCGTCATCGGTGCGGAAGGTCAAAACATTCAGTGCGTTCAGAAACCGCCGCGTGTTTTCTTCGACTTGTTCGAAATCGCCAGCAATCCTGAAATTTCCATCACAACGATCCGTGAAAAACGCTTCGATGTTTTGGAACGTTCCCTTGACCTCGCCCGTAGCGCGATCATGGCACAGGAAGACCGCTATGTGTTCGCCACAATGGACGCTTTGGCGGCATCTGCTACCAACCCGAATCCGGTTATCCAGGTCACTGGTAACTTGACTTCAAACGTTTTGATTGACGCGAAAGCGGCTGTCGAACGTAACGATATCAGGGTAGCGAATATCTTCATGAACGCAAAGGATTATAATGATCTTTTGAAGTTCGACCGTGACACCCTCAGCCCTGAGTACCAGACTCAGTTGCTCAAGAACGGCCTCATGGCCAATATCTGGGGAATCAACATCATCGTCAGCCGTATCGTCGCCGAAGGCGATGTCTATGTCTGCGGTGAACCGGAATTCTTCGGACGTATCCCCGTTCGTCAGGACCTCACCGTCCTTTCAGCGGATGACCCTCGTAACCGCATGGTCGGCTTCTCGGTCTTCGAAATGATCGGTTGCGGCTTGTGGAATCCGTTGGCGATGAGCAAGATTCAGATTACCCGCGTGTAAACCACGTAAGTAGTTTGATTTGAACAACTTGTGAAGCCCGCTGGGAATAAAAACCCAGCGGGTTTCTTCTTTTTTGTCTTAAGGAGATTCATTCACTTTATCGATAATAGAGACATAGAAACTTTCTTCTTTACACAATCATTCCTCGGTTCGGTTAGATTCCGATATTTTTCAATATCCATTTCTATTATTATAAAAATAAAGGAATCCGTCCGAAGTATGAAAATAAATATAGAAGAATTGAGAAGGCTTTATGTTTTAGAAGGTCTGACAGATGCGGAAATCGGTAAACGTTTCAGTGTTTCAGATGTGTGTGTAAGCCAATACCGGAAGAAGGCGGGAATCCCCACCGTAAGTCATCGGGATAAAATTTCCAAACAGGCAATAGAAAACGGTTTGACGGATATCCAAAAAATTGATAAAACGGAATTAGAAACCATGTATCTTAAACACGGAGAAAGAAAACTCGGGGAGATATTCGGGTGTAGCAAGCAATTGATAAAAACAAGGCTTATGGAATTGGGAATCAACCCTCTATCCAAGACCGACAGGATTCTTAAAACCTGCCCACTTCAATTTACAGACTTGCAGAAAGATATTCTTTACGGATCTCTTTTAGGTGACGGAAGCCTTACGACGGTTGGAAATTCCGCAAGATTTAGAGAATGTCATTGCATGGCGCAGAAAGCTTATCTAGAATACAAACACTCAGTCCTTAACCCGTTTTCCAAACCGATAGGAAGGGCTGACAAAGAAATGCCTAGCGGATATGTAAGTAGGGGCTTCTATTTCAACACCTGTTTTCATCCTCTGTTTCTGGGTTTCTACGACCGGTTTTACAAAGACGGAGAAAAGATATTACCTATTGACTTTGAAGTTGTTTTTAACCCGAGGATACTTGCTGTCTGGTATATGGATGACGGACACCTAGAAGGATTTGAAGGCCGTGGAAGGGTTCAGATATCTTCTTGTTTTAGGGAAGCAGACATCGCAAGGATTCTCTTTGTCCTGAATGAAATGGGATTGGAAGCCGATAGCAGTTTTTATCCCAATTCCACGAAAGGGATTAACATCATACGGATCAAGAATGTTGATCTATTCTTTTCAATGACCAAGAATCTTATCCATTCTGATTTTCAATACAAGATTCCAGAACGCTTAGGAGGGAAATGGAAAGACAAGATTTTAGAAACTGATGTGGAATCATGGTTTTATTTTCTGAGGGATAACGGAATGTCATATCCCATTCTTTCGACAGAAGCTTTTCAGAAAGATATGCTGGGATTACAGTCTTCACAAGTACGCATGGAAGATAATCTATTGGATTGCCCTAGTGTTTCAGGATCTAAAACCTGCCTGTCGGTTTTCAAGAATATCTATATCGCAAAGAGAAAAGGCAAGAAATCTGCGACAGATGTTTTTGAAGACGACAAACTCTTAAGGCACTGTTTAAGTGACTGTATCAAGTTTTACGGAAAAATTACAGAAACGAATCTAAGACAAGAACTCCGTAGTTTCGGCGGTGTCAACAACTTCAAGCCGGTATTGGCTAAATACATCTACGACACTTATTGCCCACCAAACGGAAAAGTTCTAGATCCTTGTAGCGGATGGGGAGGACGGCTTTGTGGATTTATGGCGTCAAAAGCCAGACAGTATACTGGTGTCGATGTCGAATCTGAAAGCATCAAAAATCTCAAACAATTGTTTAAGAAGATGAACCCGGTTTTCCCTGGCAAAGAATTCAGATGTCAAGAAACCAGTTTTACTGAATTCAAAGACAAAGGATATGATTTGGTTTTTACCAGCCCTCCATATTTTGATGCCGAACACTACGGAGAAAGCAGGAATCAGAGTCAGGTAAGGTTTCCTACATATGATTTATGGCTGACGGGTTTTCTGAAAGACATGATAGACAGGTCTTGGAATTCTCTAAATCCAGATGGAAGAATTATTTTGAATGTACCGGCTAGATGTAAGTTTCAGATATATGAAGATGTGAAAGTTTTTATGCCTGTTGAAAAAGAACTTCGGATTAAGACAAACGGCAGATACGGAAGTCCATCAGGATTCGAATGGCTCTTGATTTCTTTTTCTAAATGCTATTGACAACTAGAGATGATTGTGCTATATTGACGGCATTGAAAGAAAGAAAGGCCGTCATCATGCAAGAACTTCAAGACACGATCAACGCTATGGTTTCCGCCACTATCATTAAAGCTAATCAGAAACTCATGAACCTCGGAAGTTCACAACAAATTCCGATCCAAGTCCCCGTCATTTATTTCGAGAGGGAATCTCACACTTTTGCAATTGCCATTCGTGAAGCATCAGGAAAAATGTACATTAAATTCAATCTTCGCAATGCGCAATTGAATCCACATCTTATTCCGGAAGTCATCAGTCATGAGGTTAGTCATCTTGCTTGTTTTCTCGTCGGACACAAAGGTCATGACTATTTCTGGTCAATTTTTGATCGTAGCATCGGCGGAAAAGGAGAAACTCATATAAAGGGTGTTCGGCATGAGAACCTTTATAAATACAGTTGCGGATGTCAGATTCATGACGTTTCTAAACGCAAACACAATATGATTCAGAATGATTCTGTCGTTTATATCTGCAAACGATGCAAGAGACCTTTGGTGTTTGTGATGACGCCTGAAGAATCAAAGAAGCTGGCAAATCAAGAAAAGGTGGCTATTTGTGCTTAACGGAATGAAAATCAGCAAAGCAAGGAAAGCGTGTTTTAAGATCATGCATACCGCGAACGATAAAAGTCTATATTCTGACTTAGGATGGAACGGTCCCCATCAGATTATGGATGCAATGTCGAAAGCAGGATTGGACTTTAATCTTGTTGAAGCAAAATATTTTAACGAAGACAAGGCTAAAATTTGGAGGATGAAAATAAATTTTATCAATGATAAGGGTGTTGAAAAGTTCTTTAATGCAGATATTACAGCATTTTGTGCCGGCACAGTTGAATATCCTTGGAAACAATATGATATCACGATAACTGTTTTTTGAAAAAACATATCTTTTATTCTATTTATGATTTGACGCGGGGTTGCAGGATGGTCCTGTAATTCCAATGTGTCTAGGAGAAAAGAAATGAAGAACATAGTAGCAGGTATCGTAGGGTTGCTTGCAATCGCAGCTCTAGTCGGTGGTTGTACATTGACACTCGCACAAGAAAAGGCTATCGCCAAACAGTTGGGAATAGCATCCGCCGTGACATGGATCGGTCTCGATAATCCGGATCAAGAAGATGTTCAGGTCGCGAAGACCGTTTCCGGGTATATTGCAACGGCATGTCAGGGAGTAGGAAGCAATTCGACTTATTACGCAGAAATCTATCCGTTGACAGAAGAATATATCATCAAGTCTGTCGCAACAAACAAACAGCCAGTCGCCAAGCTTGCGGCGGCGTACCTTCTTACAGGCATCGATACGGTTCTCGCGATGAATCCGACATGGAAGGAAAATCAAGACAAAGTGACACAGATCGCTTCTAGTTATTGCGAAGGATTTTCTTCCGGTCTTAACATGAGCGCAATTGATCCTGTTTACAAGGCCGCTACACAGCAGATTCCTGTGCGTTGCGCATATCGTCACGTACGGTAATTCAAGTATAGTCGCCGACAGAGAACAAAGAAGACCGCATGGGAAAACCTATGCGGTTTTTTTGATAAATTCTTTAAAAGAGTAACGTTATGATGATATGGATAAATGTCTATATCGTCATTTTAGGATTAAAATGTCAGACATGGAAAATCTTTTAGTTAGGATCGCGAAACTACTTCTTGCTGAAAGCAAGTGGGTAAAATTTAATTCCAAATCGCATAAACAGGGATGGAAGAGGAAAAAATCTGAAGGAGGGTATGAATACCGTTATCAAGACAATGATCCGAATACGGAAAAAGGAGAAAATGGCGGGAAATCGACAGAAGATAAAATGACATTATCTTTGGGAGATGTCGTGAACCATCCTTTCTATAACGCGAAGAATAACTTTTTAGTGATTTGGGAAAACCCACAAAAAATAAGCAAAGGAAAATACCGAATCGATACAAGCTTTTACGGAAATCCGCAGACATGGGAAGCAGAAACACAAGAATATGAAGGCGGGCCTTTGGGATTTAAGAACAAACTCTTGATTCAGGAACTTTACAAAAAAGCCGGGATTTCCATTGGTTCGACCTATCTTTCAGATGTCAAAAACAAACCGGCGATTTATACACTAAAGGAAGGAACTAATCTTGATCCAAAAACGAAAGGTGAAGTTTTACTCATAAATGCTCCTGAATTTTTGAAGGGTTTCGTTATGGACGCTCTTCTTGGAAACAAAAATGTTCTAGGAGATAACTACGAAAACATTGAAATTTCTGAAGATTCAAAAATTATCAGGACAGGAAATAGGAATGCTTTGCTTTTTAATGAAGGTGGAATCAATGGGCTTTCAGATGAAGTAACCGAAATCAAAGATTTCAGGGACACAAGGAAATATCCGCAACTGGCTAAGTTATATTCAAACATCAGCGAAAAAGACATCTTATCCCAGATTTCGAAGACTCTTAAGCTTTTAGATGAAAAAACATTAATGTATTTGGTCAGAAGTGTTTTCCCCAAACCAGAAGAAGACCAAATTGCCAATTCTATAATTGACAAACTTTCTAAAAGAAGAAATTCACTTCTTAATTTCGCAAAAGAAAAAGCCATTGAACTTGTTCAGGAAAACGTCCTTAAAAGGAAGGAAAAGTATATCGTCGGACCTGGAATGGTCAAAGAACCAGCCGTGATGTCAAATAAAGAAAGAAATGCCATTTATGAATATACGGGGGTAGACTATCAAAAAATTAACAAATATTTACGAGGAGAAACCACCGAAGATTCTGTTTTTTCACCAGAACTAAAGGGGAAAAGCAGTCTTCTTGTACATGCACTAAGGAAGCTTCCTGCTTTTAAAGGTACTGTTTATCGCGGTACGGAATTAGACGACCCGAGCATATTGACGATAATGACGATGAAACCTGGAGACCTAATTTACATGAAATCCTTTACTTCTTCTAGTATATCAAAGGATAAAGCGAAAGGTTTCAGTGCGGATGTTTTGTTTGAGATAGAAACAACAACAGGGAGAGATGTTTCTCATATAAGCGAATATCCTACAGAAGAAGAAGTCATCCTATCTCCTGATACTAGATACGAAATTACTGAAATTTCATATCAGGATCAGATGATAAATGTCAAGTTGAAGGAACTTCTTCCTACCGAACATAAGAAAAAGATGCCTATTAACATCAGAAACAAAAGGGAAATTAATCCTGAGGAAATCAGGAAATTCCTTCTGAGCAATCCGAAGCTTTCCACGAAGCAACGGGAAAGGATTCTCAAACTTTCCTTAGAAGAATTGAAGAAGGTTCTTGTCGCTATCCTTTCAAAAAAGAATGGGAAATCTGAAAACACAGATCAAGAAGAACCTGCTGGTAAATTCATGGAAATCTTCATCTAGTGTCATGCTTGACAAATCAACCGTCTTGTGTTATTCTTTGTTCATAACCTAAAGAAAGAAGGCGAAAGATGTGGATTTGCAGCAAGTTTGGTTTCTACAGCATTGTTTTCAAAGAAGGAAGCTATCAGGTTCGTGCAAGAGAAAAGAAGGATCTTGTGAATCTTATTACCGTCTGTGGATTTCATGGCAAAGAGATATGTGAATTTAAGATGTCTGATTATCAGTATCGTGTCTTAATTGACAAGAATGAACTTTTCACTGTTATGGAAATTCTCGGAGATAGTATTGACTATTCCAACTTCAAAAGCATGATTGATCATCGGCCAGATCAGAAGAACAAGCCTTATCATCGAATATGGAATGTCTTGGCGGAAGCTCTTGGTTGTTACGGAGAATATTTAGACAAACACCAAAATAACACTAAGAAACCAAAATATCGTCGAGAATTCTTTTGGGGAGGCGGGGTTTAAATTCAGTTTTTTTTTAATAAAGGCACCTTCTTTGAATGGAGGGTGCCTTTTATGTTTTTAGACGTCAAAATCTTGTCGAGACTTGCAAGAGAAATTCTATCCGCTGAAAAATGGGTAAAATTTAATTCCAAATCTCAGAAGCAGGGTTGGAAACGGAAGAAAAATAATGGCGGGTATGAATACCGTTATCAAGACAATGATCCGAATACGGAAAGCGTTTCTGTAGGAAAAGATCAGATGGAAGACATAAGGAAAATTCCTGTTTTTATCGCAACTAATAAAGATGACATTATTGATGCGAAACCCACTGAAAAAAAAGGAATATATGAAGTCGTTATTAAAAACAGGGGAAAATATGAAGTAGAAACGTCAGATTCTGGACTAGGAGTCCTTGGGATTAAGAACCAAATACTTGCCAATCGTCTGTATAAAAAAGTGTACGTGTCTTTAGGTCCGGTTTTTCTTTCAGAATTCTTAGGAAAGCCGGCAATCTTCACAGAGGAAGAATATTCAAATTTTGATACTCCTGAAATTAAAGAAAGTGCTTTAGAAACGTCCTATCGCGAAAAATTCTGTGAAGGATTTATTATTGATGTCTTGCTAGGCAACAACAACGTTCTTGGAGATAAATTTCAGAACATAGAAATCATGAATGGTGAAGTAAGAAGGAAAAATAAAAACACATTGCTGTTCAGGGAAGGTGGTATTGACAGTCTTTCGGATCAAGCCGTAGAATTGTATGATTTCAGAGATAAAGACAAATACCCGCAGTTGGCGAAATTCTATTCAAAAATCAGAGATGACGTAATTATGAAGCAGATTTCAAGGATGATGAAAGAGTTGAATAATGAGGTCTTAACGGATATCGTTACTGAAATGTTTCCGTCTCCAGAAGAATCAGAAATAGCAAAAAAAATGATAGATAAGCTAATCAAGAGAAAACGTTATTTATCTGATTTCGCAAAAGCCAAGGCTGTTGAAATGATACAAGAAAAGGTTCTTAAAAGAAAGGAAAAATTTATCGTCGGACCCGGCATAGTGGAAGAAGAAGACTTTATGACACATGCAGAAATCAAGTCGATTATTAACTATTCGAATACTTCTTATATCGAATTGAATAGATATCTTCGTGGGGAATTAAATCAAGAAAAAATCGTTGGATACTTTGGAACGGAAGATGGAGCAAAGAAGGCTTGTGATACTTTAGTTCAGGCTTTGAGAAAACTTCCGGCATATAAAGGGACAGTTTATAGAGGAACGAAGTTAGACGAAGCCAGCCTTATTACCATTATGGGGATGAAACCAGGTGACTCAGTTTATATGAAATCTTTTACTTCGACAAGTCTTTTAGAATCT